>Ga0172382_10001937_pt1 | contig 35680 bp, 36 predicted proteins | sample Leawel138RmetaG_FD_122245 | JGI IMG/M metagenome (GOLD analysis project Ga0172382, IMG submission 122245) | Leachate microbial communities from a municipal landfill in Southern Ontario, Canada - Leachate well 138R metaG | ecosystem: Engineered > Solid waste > Landfill > Unclassified | place... | reverse complement strand
GTGTTGGCCACGCGCACGATCTGCTTGGGTTCCACCTGCACCGGCACCATGGACGAGCGCACCCAGGCGCTGTCGGTGTAGGCGCGCGCGCCGCCGATGTCGCCCGTGGGTCGTGTCGGCGTGCTCTGGTTGCCGTACTCGTCGGGCAGGCTGTCGTAGGACACGCTTACGGTGTGTTCCAGCCACTGGCCGGGCGCCACTTCCGGGTAGGGCTTGACGCGGTAATACAGCGTGACGCTCTCTCCCGCTGCGATGCGCTTGAGCGGTGCACTGTGATCGTGGTGGTAGGTGATGCTGGCCTGAACGCCGCGCACGCCGAACACGTTGTTGGTGATGGTGCCCTCCAGGGCGTCGGCGCCGTCGCTCACCCCATCGCCGTCGTTGTCGAACCCGTCAGCAGTGAAGGGGATGACGTATTCGAGGCCGGTGGAATCGAGCATCACCGTGGCCGCTAGGTCATAGGCGGGTGCGCGCGCCACGCCGCCGGATGCGGCCTGGTTGGTGAGCACGATGCGGTAGAGATATTCGTCGTAGGCATCGCCGAGGCCGGCGCCCGTGGCGAGCGCATGGAAGTCCGCGTCACTGCAAGTGCCGCCGCTGCGCGTCAGATTGCACACCTCGTGCTCGATGAGGATCTGCGGCTCGGTGACGGTGAGATCCACGCGCCGCACCGACTGCTGCGGGTAGCCCACCGTGTTCGGTCCGAGCAGATAAATCTCCTCCGCACCGTCCGTATCGGCGAACACGGCCTCAAAGGTGGAATTGAGAATGTTGCGGCTGGTAGCCGCGTGCATGTTGGGCGCTGCGCGCGTGTCGATGGCGTTATTCAGCAGGCGTGTGGTGATGTCCACCTTGAACCACTCGTCCTTCTGCATGATGCGTTCCGCAGGCACCACCTGATTGAAGGTCCAGTCCACCGAGGTGGCATCCAGGGGATTGAGACCGGCCGGGTTCAGGCTCACGTTACGGACGGCACTGGTACTCTGGGCGTAGGGATCGGTCGACCTGATATAACGCTGGCTGCTGGCCTGCCCGCCCGTGGGCAATTCGTCCACCACCTGAATCTTCTGTACGGCGATATAGGTGAAACCCGGCGTCTGGAAGCCGAACCAGCCGCCGGTGTCGACGTGGAAGGAGCACTCCTCGCCGATCTGCACGAAGCGATCGGGCAGCGCAGGCGGTGGTACGTTCTCTTCCGAGCAGAGCCCGAGCTGGGACTTGAGCAGGTTGAAGCCGATGACGCGGGCGCGGATACCATCCAGCGAGTAGTTGTTGGCGCGATCAGTCACGCCGTCCGTGCGCGGCGTGGGCGTGGGGAACCACAGGGGCGTGCCGTCGCTCAGTGTGATCTCGCCGACCACGTCGGCACGAAAGGTGAGATCGTCCGCGGCCAGCGCAGCCGGGTCCGTGCTCTTCACCACCTGGAATTCGAGGGTTCGTGTCTGTCCGGGCCGCACCGGGCTGCCGGTGCAGCGATACACGGTGGCCGTCCCCGGGATGGGTGCGGGCTCGCGCCATACGGCCAGCGGTGGCGGATTGCCGGTGACGCTGCAACCGGCGGGGGTGCTGATGACCGACATGGTGACGCCGAAGCTCACGAACGTCGCATAATCGGCCGCGTCGTGGCCACCATGGTTGGTCAACTGCACCGTGAGCGGCAGCGGCTGGGCCGGATTGTTGGTGAGGATGAACACCAGCTCGCTGCCGCTGATGTCCACGTCCAGGTCCTCGGGACGGGCCGTGAAACTGTCGGTCCAGTTCTGGTTCCTCACCTCGCTGGTGCAGAATTGCTCGTACCAGATGTCCACGCGGTTTTGCAGGCTGATGGTGGCGGCGGGATCGGTATTGGGCGGATCGCTGTTCGGCGCCTCCGCTCGCACATCCAGATCGGCCGTCTTGTCGTGGTAGGCAGGATCCACCAACACGATGGGAAAACTCACCGTGATCCGATCGCCGCGCCGCAGCAGGTTGTGCTGATCATCCGCGGGATTTGCCGGATCCACCGTGTTGCGCGTGGAACTCCACAGGGTAAATTCAGGCCGCGTGTTGGCAAGCCGCGTCGCCGGATCGGTGTTGCCGCCATCGAGCGATCCCGGCGCTGGATTGGTCCAGGTAATGCGGTTGGTCATGCCGGGGTAGTTGCCATACGCGGGCTGCACCGTCAGCGCGCGCGTGGCGTAATAACCGCTTGTGACCCCGCTCCAACCCGCGGCTGCCGTGGTATCGGTCCACCAGGTGGGATCGACCACGTATTCAGCCGGGAGGATGTCACGCAGGCGGATATTCTTGACCGTGCCCCCGGTGTTGTTGGTGATACGCAGGGTGACCATACCCTTGCTGCCCGCCGGTTGCGAGGTGTTGGTACCGGTGATCTGACGCTGCACGGTCAACCCACTGTTCACGAAGGTGCTAAGGGTTGCCGAGTCCGAGGCCGTGAACGAGGGCGTGGAGCCGTTGTTGCTCGCGGGGGTGCTGATACCGCCGTCGGGGTTGTCTACTTCGCAACCCCACTCGAGGCCCTGGGCGGTGTTGGTGCGGTTGAGGCAGGAACTGGTGATCTTGCCGACCAGATACACATAGGCGCTGCCTCCTTCCGGTGCATCGACCACCGCACCGGCCGGTGGATCACCGAAGGGCGGGTCAAGGCGGAAATCACTGATGGACGTGGTGGGGCCCACATGGACACAGGGTGAGCCACCGGGGGCATTGCCGTTGTTGTTGGCCACTGCCATCGCAGTGGCATCCGTGGGGCAGGCGTAATTGATCAGGTAATTTCCTGAGCTCATCACGTCACTGACGATGATGTCCTGGGCAGGCGCATCACCGCTGTTGCTGATCTGGATGCGCCAGATCACGTCATCGTCGGTGTTGCCATAGACCGGATCGGAATAGCCGCCCTGTGCCGCATCGATATTGCGCCCGCGCTTGGTCACGCGCGGAATCGGCTGCTCAATGGGCAGTTCCTCCAGTGGCGTGCTGGCCGTCTGCACATTGCCTGAACACGAGGAGCGGTAACTGAGGCTGGCACGGATGTCACGATCCGCCCACACCAGCCCCTCCTCGCTGAGGCCGCTGTGGCGTTCCACGTTGAAGCGTATCTCCAGCGTACTGTGACGGTTCGACTGGCTGGGATTGCGCGGCCCCGGCAACACGAAACCGCCGAATGACCAAGTAAGCAGCGACCCGTTGGTGCCGCTCACCACCGGTTCGAACGGCGCCGGGTCCGACACGTACGTGCCGTTGAAGCGGGTGCTCCCGGGCACATAGGTCAGCCCCGACGCCCGCAGGTTTTCCGTCACCGAGAGATTGCTGAGGTCGACACCGAGCGGATTGCTGATGAGCAGGCGCACTTCGCCCTGGCCGCAAAGCTCACAATAGCTGACCGACAGGTCGTGACGGATGAATTGCACGCCGTTGTCGGGCGCGCAACTACCCGGCTGCGCCCCCACCGCCTCGCCCATGGGCAGGGCGAACGCCAGGCAAGCAAGCAATCCATGAATTGCCCGCATCAGAGAGCGTGCTATGACCCGGGTCAACCACATTGAATCAGGAACGGATTTCTAAACGGCGTTAGGGAGACTGATTCTAGGAATTCCTGCTCATGACAAACGTGAAGCAAAACCCAAAAGCGGCTGAAACATAAAACAAAGTGTTCCTTGGATATCGCTGTTCATGGATGTCCGCTGCATCCTCGGCCACCGGGGCGGCAACAGATGGCCCCGGTGCCGGATTCCGCCTACGTTGCCGGCAGGAAGTCGATGGGATACAGGATTGTCACCTTGGGTACGTGATCCTTTGGTCCGAAGTTGAAGCGACTCACTCTGGCGAGCACCTCATCCACCAGCGTTTTGGAGCCCAGGTCCGTGGATTCCACCTTGCACAGGGACACGGTGCCGTCGGGCTCAATGGTGATCCGCAGCACCATCTTGCCGCGCAGGGTCGGATCGCTGCGCAATTCCCGGTTGTAGATGCGATACAGCGCCGCCTTGTAGCGGTCGAATACGATCTGGATCTCTTCGTCGGTACGGGACGGGCCCGGCCCATTGCTGAGAGGACGCTCCGAATCGCCGGCAGCGGTGCCGATGGAGCTCTCCACGCGCGAAAAACCGACGCCGCCGCCCAGTCGTCCGGTATTTCCCATGCCTCGACTCAGGCTCGCCGTGTTGATGCCACCGCTGCCGCCCTGGGCCTGTGCAACGATGAGCGAGCGTTCTGCGCTCGCACCGCTCGCCTTGCGGCCCCGGTCGGTGATGCGCGCCTCGCCGCCGAGCTTTGGCGTGCCGGCAATCTCCATGAGATCCGAGAAACTGTTCTTGAACGCCAACAGGCCGGCACTCTCTGCCTTCTTGCGCGCCACCTGCGTCTCGGCCACGGTCGGTGTCTCCTTGCGGGGCTGTGTGTCGTCGGTCTGCTCCGGCTTACGCTGCTCACGCGGTTCCACCGGCTTGGGTGGGTCCTTTTTCACCAGTCGCGCCAAGCGCTCGGGGATCTCCACCACCTTGTCCTGCGGTGGCGGTGTTACGGTCCAGATCGATACGAACAAGCTCACCACCACGCACAGGCACAGGGTTGCCAACAGCGACTTGCGAAACCGCCATTCGTCCTCGCCATTGCGCGTCCATGGCATGACCATCGGCCGGTATGGCGGCTCCACATATTCACGTTCGATGGCGAATTCGAACCGGGCCCGCTCTTCCTGTTCCTGGACACGTGCGAGCTCGTCGTAAAGCGCCTCCAGGTTGTCGTGTTCGCGCAGGATCTCGTCTTCGATGCGCGCTCGGCCCTGTTCGAGCCCTGCCAACTCCTGCTGGAAACCGTGGATCCCCTGCCGAATGTTCGCGAGGTGTTCGGCCGGATCGTTCGCGGCGCCCAGCTCACCCCAGAACAGGTCGGCGGCGCCCAGCTCGTGCAATCGATCGAGGGCGTTGCAGATGTCATTCAGCGCGGCATAGTGCTGGCCGTCGGCGAGCAGACGCTCCCGCGCGGTGTCGACCTCGCGCCGCTGCATCTCCAGCATGCCGACCTTCTCGCGCGTGCGAGCGACCTCGTCGAGGATCAGCTGCTGTTCTTCGGAAACGGCTGCGTTCTGCATGGTCAGCCTTGATGTGCCTTCTGGTTAACCGCCAGCGAAATCTTCGTGTAACCGGATCCGGTGCAGGTGGCCATGAGTTTTTTCAGCACCTTGAACGGGATCTCCTTGTCGGCCAGGATCGTCACTTCCTTGCTCTCGGCAATGGTCTGGGTGTTGATACCGATGGCGCTTTCCTTCAATTCCGTAAGCCGTTCCCTCACCGGCTCGATGAGTTCATTCTTCGACTCCAACACGGCGGCGGTAGCGACCACCGGGGTGCCCTGCACCAGTACCTGCTCGGCACTGACCATCATGATCACGGTCTGACGTGGCCTGGATTCCACCACGGAGTCCGGCAAGGTGATTTCATCGGGCGCGTCGATCACCTCGGTTGCCGACTGGTTGACCAGCAGGAAGAACACAAGGATGGTGAATACGTCCATGAGCGAGGTGAGATTCAGGGTGCCGGCGCGATGCTTCTTTGCACGCGCCATGCGCTTCAAGCGTCTGGTGTTCTTCATGGCGCATCCCCTATGGACAGTTCCGGAAACAAGGGACGTTTCTGTACTTCGTCGCCCGCCTCCGCCTTGACTTCTGCCACTTTCACCGCATCCATCACGTGAATCACATCCTCGTAGGCGATGTCCGGCTCGATGAGCACAGTGGCATCCTCCTTCGTCGGATACTTGTCCTTCAGCACGGCGAGAAACTGCGACAGCGCCCCAAAGTCATATCCGTCCTGCCGCTTGGCCAGCGATTTCACCACCTTGTTTCCCTCGATGATTTCAAGACCCTTCTCCCGCACCACGATCTCGACGATGACCTTCGGTTGATCGGGGGCCGAGCCGCCGGCGGTCTCGGGAACATCCAGTTCCTGTATCGTGATACGCGAAAACACCGCGGTGACGAGCAGGAACGGAATCAGCACCACCATCAGGTTGAGGAAGGTGGTGATATCCAGCTGAGGTGTTTCCTTGCTGCGCTTGTAGTGATGTGCCCTGGCCATGCCCGCTCCCTGCCGTTCAGGCTGCCGCCTTCACGGTCTCGTATTGCCGCTTGGCGGTACCGGAGATGATGTTCAGGGTCTTCACCGACGCCATCTCCAGGCTGTCGATGATCTCGCCTGTGCGTGCCACTACGTAGGCGTGGGCCACAAGCAGCGGGATGGCCACCAGCAGGCCGAGGGCTGTGGTATTCATGGCCACCGAGATACTCGCCGACAACAGGTCCGCCTTTTCCGCCGGGTTGGCATTGGCCACGGCGTTGAAGGCATCAATCAGGCCGAGAATGGTGCCGAGCAGGCCAAGCAGCGTGGCAATGTTGGAGAACAGCGCGATATATCCTGTGCGTTTCTCCAACTGGGGGATGATCTCCATCATGCCCTCCTCCATGGCGATCTCGATGTCTTCGCGCCGGCGCACCGTGCCCTGGCGTGCGAGGCCGAGGCTGAGCAACTCGCTGATGGTCGACTTGTCATTCTCGGTGAGCTGGCGCGCCTGCTCGAAGTCTCCCGCCACCAGCACCGGGTGCAACTGGTCCCACATCCTGCGATTCGCGGTGCGCACCAGGAAAAGCTTGACGAAGCGCTCCACCACGATGGCGGAACCGATGGCGCCGACGATCAGGATGGGATACATCCAGATACCGCCGTCGCGTATGAAAGTGACAATTGCGTCGATGATGTCCATGTCAGGAGCCTCGTTTCTCAGATGTTCAGGGGTTGCTCAATTCGTAGTAACGCAGTTCGCGCATGAAGACTTCTTTGTCCACCGGCACGAATCCACCGTCCAGGAGTCGGGATGCCAGTTCGCCATCATTACCCACGTCGGAGCCCTTCCAGGGAACGATGACCAGGGATTTTGGCGTCTCGTTGTTGCCGACGATGGAGATGCCGGAGATCACCTTGGGCTCGGGTTCCGCGACCGTCTCTGCGCTCACGCCGCCTGTGGACCAGAGAAGCATGGCGACTGGGACCAGCACTCGTGGCGACAGTGAGTTCATTGCATTCCCCTTCGGTTTTGCAGATCGGCGATCCACAGGGTCACCACGGCATCCTCCGGGACAGCCTCGCTGTAGATGCGGTAGTGCTCGAGGGCACAGTCCAGATCGCCGAGGAACAGATCGCACAGGATGCCCAGGTTCTTGCGTGCCGGCAGGTAGTCAGGGTACTTGTCCAAGACCCGCTCGTAGGTCGCACGTGCCGCGTCGAAGCGTCCGCTCCTGCGCAGCACCATGCCGTATTCGTTGTTTGCCGCAGGATGATCGGGATTGATTTCCAGCGCCTGTTGCAAGGCCTTCTCCGCCTGCTCCAGTTGATCGATGCGCTGATAGGCGATGGCGAGATTGATGTATGGCGCCGTGTTGTGCTGGCCCTTCGGATGTGCCGTGATGGCCGTGAGCAGCGCGATCCCCTGCGTATGCTCACCGGCGCGCAAGTGTTCGACGGCCCTGTCGAAATCCGCCTGCAAGCGGCTGTCCAGGTTTGCCTCCTCGCGTATGGCATAGCCGGATGCCTCACTGGAAACGGCGTCCGTGCTGCCCGCTTGGCGTGGTGGTTGCGATGCACACCCTGCGGACAGGGCGGTGAGGAGTGCGAGCATAATCACGCCTGTGCCCCGACGGCATCTCGCCCATACCCGGGCACACGGCGTCCCACTCCATTGTGCCGGTGTGGGACTCATGTCCGATCTTCCGCCATGGTGACACCCCGAAATGCACCCGCGACTTCGTCCTGCGGCGCGGCATCGGCGATGGGCGCGCCTGCGTCCTGTGTATCGCGAGCCGGCTCCACCCGGTGGCGCACGATCTCGTAGCGATAGACATCAGGGTCATCCAGGTAACCACTGCTCTCTTCCGCCCGCGCATAGCGTGCCGGGACCAGCATGGCCAGCTTGGAGAGGCTGCTGTCGATCCAGCGGTTGTAGATCCCGCCAGCCATGAGTTCGAGGTTTTTCTTGTGCACCTCGATGGCCTTTTCCTCGAACGGGTAGGCCTGTTCCTCGATGGCCAGTTCGTATTGTTCCAGCTCCAGCGCGCTGAGATCGTCCGGACGCTCGGACGCCATGAGCGCCTTGCTGAAATGGAGATAGATCTCAGCCATGTAGTAGGTGGCCGCCGCCGTGCTCTCGGCCACTTCGTATTCCGTGAGTCGGGCGAAACCGTCCAACGCCTTTTTCATGGCGGCCTGCTTGCGTTTCAGGTTCTTCTGGAACGGCTTCACCAATTCAATGGCAGTCAGGTCCGCGTAGAGGGATTCGGTGAGCACCAGGGCCGACGTGGCAGCGAGATAGCGGGTGCGATCGGTGCGCGCGCCGCCGGCGCGAGCATCGGCCTGGACGATGAGGCGTAATTCCCGATGCCAGGCGTGCACATCACCCATGCCCTGGTACACCACGGCCAGCCGGTGCCGGGCCTCCACCGCCGGTTCCAGCGGCTGGGGGAATTGTTGCAGGTAACGGCCATAGACCTTGATGGCGCCCGCAGAGTCGCCGACCTGCTGGTACAGGTCCGCTGCGATGAGCAAGGCGCCGCGGCGCACCTCTTCGTCCTCTGCTTCGGACTCGATGCGTTCGTATTCGGCTGCGGCAAGACCGAGCTTGCCGGCCTCCTTGTACACATAGGCGACCTTCTTGGTGACCTCAGGCTGCAGTTCATGACCCTCGTAGCTGCGGCGAAACGCCTGCAGTACTTCCGCTGCCCGAGCCCATGCCTGCAGTTGGATCAATGCAGTGGCGGCATCGAACTCGGCCGTGGGACGGATCTTCGAATCGGGTGCATGCTCGGCGATGCGCAGGTAATGTGTGGCGGCTGTCCCATGGTCACCTGCCTGCGCGGCCTGTTCACCTTGCTTGTAGATGGCCGCGGCCAGGTTCTCGAGCACGTCTGCGCGCGCCTCGTCCTTCGCCGGTGTGCGTTGCAATACACTGGCGTAGGCCTGTTCCGCGTCGGCGAACTGCGCCAGGTCGAACGACGCGTGGGCCACCACCAGCCAGGCCGAGCGCATGATTGCCGGTTCCGTCCCGGGATAGCCGTCGATGACACGCCGCCCCGTGCTGGCGGCCAAGGCGTAATCCTTCATCTCGTACAGGTCTTCGGCCGCACCGGTCACTACCACCGCCGCCTTGTCGTGGGAGGGGAAGGCTTCGGCGAAGCGCAGTGACGAGCGCACCACTTCCTGGCGTGCGGCGTTACGCTCCGCCTGGGCGGTATTCAGGTATTCACGATAGGCGTACACGGCCGCATAACCTGCGGCCGCGCCCTTGTCGTGGGCCGGGTAGCCGTAGGCGATGCGCTCGTATTCCACCGCGGCGATCGCGTAGTCCTTGTGCTCCAGCAACAGGTCGGCCATCTGATAGTGGATGGGTGGCGAATCGCTGTCGGTCGGGAAAGAAGCCAGGTATTCGCGATACCAGACCAGGGCTTCGCGGAAGTTATCTTCGCGCTCACGCGCCTTCTGCTTGTCCTGATAGAGCGCGTGATAATGGTTGGCCAGTTCTTTCAGGTTCTGCTTGAGATAACCCAGCACTTCAGGATAGGCCGCCACCTCGAAGTGCTGCCAATACTCGGATTTCAGGCCGTACTTGCGTGCGAACGCCTTATTGGCGTCCACCACCAGCTTGGGGAATCCGCCTTGCTTGTAAATCTCGATGATGCGCATGTCGAAGCGCGGCGAGGCCTGGTGGAACGGATGCAGGCGCACGAAGGTACCGTAGGCGAGCGCCGCGTCGTTGTAACGGCGCTTCTCCAGGTAATGCTCGCCCAGGTTGCTGTAGACGTTTTGCTCATAAGCGCGGGCACCGTAGTGAGTGAAATACTCGCTGACGGCGTCTGCTCCGCCCAGATAGGAAAAAGCGAAGCTGACCACCCGGAAGGTGTCGTCGATGCGCTTTTTTTCGATGTCGTCGGTGATGTTCTGGAAATCCGTACCCGTATCCACCTTGTGGTCCAGCAGGGCCACGAAGCGATGCAGACCGTCCTCATAGAGTTCCTGCTTGTAGAAGGACCAACCCAGCTTGTAGAGCGCCAGCTCAAAGAATGACGAGCCCGGCCCCATATCGACCACCACCTGATAGGCCTCTTCCGCGTCCAGGAAGCGCTTGCGGGTGAAGAAATATTCGCCGCGACGGAACTGCACCTCATCCACGTAGCGCGACCGTGGATATTCGGCCACCAACCGGTTCATCACCTGCATGGCCGTTTCCACCTCACCCAGCTCCTCGTAGGCACGGGCCATCTGATAGAGCACTTGGTCGTTGCGCTCGTACAACGGGTATTTGGCGAGCAGTTTCTGATACAAGGCGATGGCCTCGAGGGCGTCGGCCTGCTGCGCGTCGATGGCCTCCGGGTGGGGCAGCTCCGCAGGCACGACCCGGGACACCACCGGAGGCGCCGCGGTGGCGCGTTCCTCAAATGCCTGTTGCGACTCACGCCCGGCGTCGGCCCGCACCATCGGCACGTCGGTCGGTGCCACGGGCATGGAGGTGGGCGGCACAAGGCCTTCCGTGGCTGTTGCCTGCGGCGAGTTCGTCACAGCGCGGCCGTGCATCAGGCCGTATTCCTTTTCAATCTTGAGGTCGGCCAGGCGGCGAATGGCCTCCGGTGTCATGGCCGACTCAGGCGTCGCTTCCAGAAAGCGCCGGTAGCTGGCGATGGCCTTTTCGATACCACCCTCGATCTGTGTTTCCTTAATCTCAATCTTCATATGGCGCAGCTGCGCCAACGTCTCGCGACCACCAAGCGTGGAGCAACCTGCGAGCACCGGCACGAACAGGGCGAGGAAACAGATGCGCACGTTCATTCGGCTGCGCCCTCCGTGTCCTGTCGCCGGCTGGCGCGGTCATAGCTGTCGGCAAGGGCAAAACGCGCCTTCACCTGCTGTTCTTCCAGCCGCACACGGCGCCTGTCCAGTTCCTCGACGGCCATGCTCTCCAGCAGATGGCCCTGACGCGCCATGAGCTGCTCGATTCTTGCGTGGGCAGCACGGCTACGGATGCGCAGTTGGCGCAGCGTGTCGTCATAACCCTGGTAGCTCTGGGTAGCTGCCTGACGCGTGCGGATGAATGCCCGATACCTGGTCTTGAGCCTGGCGATGTCTGCATCCAGCGCGAGCAGGCGCTTGTGCGCCGTGGTGAGGCGGTGGTCGTAGTCGGTGTGGATATTCCAGTGCAGCACGCCTTGCAACCGCGTGGCGCGCTCGCGCAGGTGCCGGTCGCCGGCGGCCGCGTGCTCCAGTGCAGCGAGCGCCTCGCGCGCCTCACGTTCCGGGGCGGTGATGAGCAGGTCTGGCCGCGGCATCACCAACATGGATTGCAGGCGTCTGAAAATGTGATCCCGTTGCTCCAGGCGCAACTTGATGCGGGAATCGAGAAAGCGGAACTGACGATCGATCTCGGGCAACAGCGGCTCGTAATAGGCACGCCGCTTCACCACCAATTCTTCCCATGCCGCCAAATGCCCGTCCCATTCGGCGGTGCGTCTGCGCAGGTCCTCCAGGTCCAGGTAGTTCCTGAGCGACTGCTGGAAGTCATGAGATGCAATGAGCTCGGTGAGGTACCAGGTCTCGGGCGCATCGGGAAGCTCGCGCAGCTTGATCACCCAGTCGCTGTCCTGCGCCAGTTCCTCGCGTACCAGCGCCTGCAGGAACCGGCCTTCGCGGATACTGCGGATCGAGGTATCCAGCCGTGTCAGTTCGTTGCCAAACGACTCCAGGGCCTGGCCGTAGAGCAGTGCCGCCTTGCCATGTACCTCCAACTTGCCGTAGGCATACGGCAGGGCAAGGAGTGCCTCCTGCACCGCACGGTCGGTGACGTTGCGTTGTGCAAGCAAGCTCCACGGCACGATAGCGCGCTCGTATTCTTCCTGGGCGGCGTGCGCCCAGCCCGCACTCAGCAGCGCGCGGTTGGAAAACGGCCCGGTGAGTCGCACACGCTCGAGAAAGGTCTGTGCGCCGGCATAGTCCTCCGCTTCCAGCAGGCGTGTGCCCAGCACCAGATTGGCCTTGTCACGCATCGCCTGGTCGCCCTTGGCATCGCCCCCGGCCTGGCCGGCGCGGGCCAGTTCGGCCCCTGCTTCTTTCAGGCGCCCCGTCTGGTACAACGCAATGCCCCGGTTGTAAGCGACGAAATGTTCGAGACCATCGGCGTCGCGCAAGCCGGCGAGGATGTCTATGGCTTCGGAAAACCGCCCATTGGCGATCAGGACCTGCGCACGAAGAAACGCCACCTCGTCGCGGATGCGCGCGGGCACCGGCCCGGTGATTCGGTCCAGCGCGTGAAGGGCCTCAACAGGTTGTTCCTTCTGGAAATGGATACGCGCCAGGCGCCAGGCTGCTTCATTGCGCACCTCGGGTGCCACCCTGGCTTCCAAGACGGATTGGATGGCCCGCCCTGCACGGTTATGCATACGGTAGGACAGCTCGAAATCACCCACCGCAAACTCGGCATGATCGAGATGAAAGTACAAGGTGTCCAGCGGGCGCTCGTCCACGCCGTAGTGCTGGCCCAACTCACTGTCCAGGCGGGCAATGGCGTCGAACCAGTGACCCTGATGGGCCTGGTACAAAGCCTCGCCGAAGTACAGGTCGCGCAGTTCCGCAGCGGCTGACATGGAGCACCACAGCAGGGCGATCACACCGGGAAGGAGTCGGTGCAGGCCGGCCATGCGGAAACTACCAATCCCTGATATCGATGCCGGGCTGTCCGGAAGCGGGACCCGCAATGCGGATCTCCACCAGCTTCGGTCCGACATCCTTTTCGATGGAAGCGCTGGTCGTCAGGCGATAGTCGCTCCCGCCTGCCGCCTTGCCGGCAATACTTACCTGCAACTCATGGGTCCCCGCGGTGATGTTTCCGGAATAAATACGCTGCACACCACCTTGCTGCAGCGCCTCCAGTTCCTTGAAGCTGTAGAGGTGATGGGCCACATCCCGGCCGTCAACCTGGATGTCCACGGCATCGAGCCGCAAGGTGTCGTCGCTGGCGAGGGAAACGAACAAGGACAGTTGCGTCCCCGAGGGGTAGAGCAGTTTTTCCTCTAGCCGGCTCAGCTCGGCCGCAATGCCGAGGACCTCGCTCTTGATGTCCTGCACCTGCTCGTCCAGGCCCTTGACCTGCTCCCGTGAGGCAGGCGCAGACACAGCCGGCGCTGACAACGTCAGAGCCAGCAGCCATGGCATCAAGGTGCGCACGAAGGAGAGCATTGCTTTTTCTTGTTAGGCCGGCGTGAGAATAAGTAGGTGGAATTTAAAGATTTCTTGAGCGGGAATTCCGATGAGTAACGCACAGTTTTCCGCGCCGGGACGGCGTGCCACACCCATGTGAGAACCACGTCGCAAAAACGACTTGTCAGGTATGGCTTGACCTGCGCTCCCCCCTACCGCTACATTCCGCCCCCGTTACAGGTTCCCTGACGGCATCCGCCCGAGGGGTTAAACGGGAAGCCGGTACGCTCCATCGAGCCAAGCCGGCGCTGCCCCCGCAACGGTAGACGAGTCGAGGATCTGCACGACGCCACTGTGCCGCAGGCATGGGAAGGCGCAGATCCCGGGAATGCCCGCTCGTGAGCCCGGAGACCGGCCTGTCGCATCACGGCGGTATTGCGGAGGGCGATACCACGACGCGACCGCCCTGGGCTGCCCGTCCCCCTCTCCTCCGCACCCGCTTTCGTACCGTTCCGGATCGCGCGGGTGTGCGCGAGGAGAAAAAAAGTGAGACTCCGTTTATTGGCGGCCGCGCTGTTATGCGCCGCATCGGCCGCTCGTGCCGAAACCGCTTCCCCCATCATCGTGACGGCCAGCCGAGTTGCCGAAACCGCCGACGAAACGCTGGCGCCCGTGACCGTCATCACCCGCGAGGACATTGAGCGCAGCCAGGCGCAAACGCTCGCGGACCTGGTGCGTGCCACGCCCGGTGTCTCCGTGGATGTGAATGGCGGCCGCGGCAAGTTGACCAACCTGAAGCTGCGCGGCACATCCTCCGATCACACCCTGGTCTTGGTAGACGGCATCAAGGTGGGAAGCGCCACCAACGGCCAGGTCGCGTTGCAGGACATCCCCGCCGCGCAGATCGATCGCATCGAGATCGTGCGCGGCCCGCGTTCCAGCCTCTATGGTTCCGAGGCCATCGGGGGCGTGGTACAGATTTTCACGCGCCGCACCCAAGACGGTTTCACTCCCAACGCGAGCCTCACCGCAGGTAGTTATGGCACGCGCGAACTCAGCGTCGGATTCAGTGGCCGTCATGGAGCCAGTTGGTACAGCCTGCAGGCCCAGGGGGTCGAGGTGGACGGCTATGATGCCTGGGAACCGGCAGAACCCGATGACGACGGCTACCGTTCACGTTCCGCCAGCCTGCGCGCTGGCCACCGCTTCGCTTCCGGCCTGGAAACGGAGCTGCACGCGTTTCGCAGCGAGTCGGAAAACGAATTCGACGGCACCGCCCAGGACGAGAGTGAGTCGGCCCTCGAGGTGTTCGGCGCCCGCCTTGGTTACATGATCGGCGATTTCTGGCATGCCACGTTCACCGCTGGACGCAGCCGTGACGATGCCGACAATTTCAAGGCGGGTGTGTTTTCCACGCGGTTCGACACCGAGCGGGACACGGCTTCACTGCAGAACGACTTCAGCCTGGGCGACCATCTGCTGACGCTGGGCTTCGACTATCAGGAGGACCGCGTGGACAGCGCCGAGTCCTACGCCGTCGACAGCCGCACCAACCGCGGGCTGTTTACCCAATACCGCACTGCCTTCGGCGCCCACGACCTGCAATTGGCAGTGCGCGAAGACGACAACGAGCAGTTTGGCCGTCATCGCACCGGCAACCTGGCCTTGGGCATCGGTGTGACCGCCGACCTGCGCCTGACCGCGGCCTACGGCACAGCCTTCCATGCTCCGACCTTCAACGATCTGTACTGGCCCTCCGGCGGCAATCCCGATCTCAATCCCGAAACCGCGACCTCCACTGAAATCGGCCTGCAAAGCCTGGCCGGCCCCGTGCGTGTAGACCTGCGGTTGTTCCGTACCGACTTGGACGGCCTGATCACCTGGGCCTGCACCCTGAACTGCGGCGGTTCCTGGGAAGATGACATCTGGCTGCCGGTCAATGTCGACCGCGCCCGCATCGATGGCGCGGAACTGGCCATCGGCGGCGATATCGCAGGCTGGACGACGCGCATCGCCATAACTGTCCTGGAGCCGCGTGACGAAGCCACCGGCAACGTGCTGCCACGCCGCGCGCGACGTGCGCTGCGCGTGGACACGGACCGCACCTTCGGAGCCTACGCATTGGGGGCAACCCTTGTGGCTGAGGGCGACCACTACGATGACCTTGCCAACACGGAGGAATTGGCAGGCTACGCCACGCTCGCTGTGCGCGCCGGCTATCGGCTCACGCACGATTGGCGGCTGGAGGCACGTCTCGAGAACGTCTTTGATCAGGACTACCGGACCGCGGCCGACTATGTGCAGCCAGGTCGCAGTTATTATCTGACCCTGGCCTGGCGGCCCTGAGGGAAAAGGAGCTTCCCATGATTACAACGACCTCTCATCGCATCCTCGTCGCCCTGGCGCTCGGTGCCGCCATGGCCTTGACCCGTAGTCATCATTTCGCCGATCTGGTGCATCTGCCCGATGCCTCGTGGGCAGTGTTCTTCCTCGCCGGCTTCTATCTGGCAAACGGCCGGGTCTTCGCCACTTTGCTGGCCTTGGCCGCCTGCAGCGACTTCGTTGCCATCACGTTCGGTGGCGTGAGCGACTTCTGCGTGAGCCTGGCCTATGGCTTTCTGTTGCCGGCGTATGGCGCACTGTTCGTGGCCGGGCGCTGGTACGCGGCGCGCTACCGCTTGACGCCGGCCACCCTCATGCCTCTACTGGGCTCGGCGTTCACAGGCGCACTGATCTGTGAACTCCTTTCCAGCGGCAGCTTTTATTTCTTCTCCGGCCGATTCGCAGAGACCTCCCTGATGGTGCTCGGCGAGCGCCTCGCACGCTATTTTCCGGGCTACCTGGAATCCATGGCCCTGTATCTTGGCATCGCCGTGATCGCCCATACGGCCCTGGTGCTGGTGGCCAACCCTGCAACTGTACAGCGCATGCCCAAGGCACCATGAATAGCGACGACAAGACGCGACACCTCGTCCGCATGCAGCGCAAAAAGGCGGTGGTCGACGCATCCACGAAACACGCCAGTGAAGACCGCGGCGTGCTGGTGGTCCACACCGGTAACGGCAAGGGCAAGAGCAGCGCGGCCTTCGGCATGGTGGCGCGCGCCCTCGGTCACGGCCTGCGCGTCGGAGTGGTGCAGTTCGTCAAGCGCGATGACGACAACAGCGGCGAAGCGGCGTTTTTCCGTCGCTTTCCCCAGGTGTCCTGGTTCGTGCTGGGCGCCGGCTTCACCTGGGAGACCCAGGATCGCGAACGCGACATCGCGGCCTCGCGCGCGGCCTGGCAACAGGCGGCGCGACTGCTCGCCGATGGGGATTACCATCTGGTGGTGCTCGACGAACTGAACATCGCCCTCAAGCTCGGCCACCTGCCCGTGGAGGACGTGCTCGCAGCGCTGCGCGCACGCCCGGTGCATCAGCACGTGATCATCACCGGTCGCGGTGCACCCGAGGCGCTCATCGACGCCGCCGACACCGTGACGGAAATGCGCATGGTCAAGCACGCCTTTCAGGCCGGTGTCCGCGCGCAGAAGGGCATCGAATGGTGAACCTGCGCCGCTGCCCCGCGCTGCTCGTTACCGCACCCGCGTCCGGCCAGGGCAAGACCACGGTGACCGCCGCCCTCGCCCGGCGCTACCGCGATCGGGGTCGGCGCGTGCACGTGTTCAAGACCGGGCCGGACTTCCTCGATCCCGTGATCCTGGAATGGGCCGCAGGACAGCCGGTGTATCAGCTCGATCTGTGGATGGGCGGCGAGGCCCATTGCCGCCGGCTGCTGTTCGAGGCCGCCGGTGAGGCGGATCTGATCCTCATCGAAGGGGTGATGGGCCTGTTCGACGGTCATCCCAGCAGCGCTGATCTGGCCGCACTACTGGACATACCCGTGCTCGCGGTCGTCGATGCCTCCGCCATGGCCCAAACCTTCGGCGCCGTGGCTTTCGGACTGGCCCATTACCGGGGCGGTGTCGCGGTGGCCGGGGTGTTCGCCAACCGCGTCGGCAGCGAGCGTCATGCCGCCCTGCTGGCACCGGCGTTACCGCAAGGACTGCCGCTCATGGGCTGGCTGCCGCGGGACGCGGACCTCACCCTTCCCGATCGGCATCTGGGTCTGGTACAGGCGACGGAAGTGGCCGATCTCGACGTGCGCCTGTCCCGTGCCGCCGCCGCGCTCCAGTGGCATGACGCAGCGCTGCCTGCCGCCGTACCCTTCGCGAAGCCCCTCGAGACTGCACTGGCGCGCGCGCTGGAAGGGATACGCATTGCCGTGGCGCGGGATGTGGCGTTTTCGTTCCTGTACCGCGCCAACCTCGATGTGCTGCAGGCACTCGGCGCGAAACTAGTGTTCTTCTCGCCCCTTGCAGATACAACCCTGCCCGAGGCGGACAGTGTTTATCTGCCAGGCGGCTACCCGGAACTGCATCTCGACGCGCTGGCTGGCAATCACGCCATGCGTGATGCCCTGCGTGCCCACCACCGGGTGGGCAAACCGATCCTCGCCGAGTGCGGCGGCATGCTGTACCTGCTGGATTCCCTCACCGACGCGGAGGGTCACCGCGCCCCCATGCTCGGCCTGATGCCGGGCGATGCCGTGCTGCAACGGCGTCTGGCGGCGCTCGCCCTGCAACAGGTCGAACTGCCCGAAGGCACACTGCGTGGTCACACGTTTCACCATTCGCGCCTGGAAACGACGCTCACCCCCGTTGCGCGGGGTACGTGCCCGAACGGCGGCGCCACGGCAGAGGCGGCCTATCGCCTCGGGCGGCTCACAGCCTCCTATGTACACCTCTACTTCCCGTCGAATCCGGCGGCGGTTGCAAAGCTGTTCCAGCCATGAGTCCAGATTGCAGAAAACATCGCATGCGTTGGCTGATTTCTCTCTTGCTCTTCACCCTTGCCATCCCGGCCCAGGCGGCGATCACGGTACGCGATGATATGGGCGTCGAGGTGCGTCTCACCGCGCCCGCGCGGCGCATCGTGAGCCTCTCGCCCCATGGCACGGAACTGCTGTTCGCTGCCGGGGCCGGCGAGTACATCGTCGGCACCGTCGCCCATAGTGATTATCCGGAAGCCGCCACCCGCATTCCGCAGGTTGGCACCTATGTGGCCTTCGATCTGGAACGCATCGTGGCGCTGCGCCCGGATCTGGTGGTGGCCTGGAGTAGCGGCAACGGCAAGGCCGAGGCCTTGGAACGCCTCACGTCATTCGGTATCCGGGTCTACTCGACGGAGCCACGCAAGCTTGACGATATCGCAACCAGTCTGGAAAAGCTGGGAATGCTGGCAGGCACCCCGGGGACGGGCAATGCCGCGGCCCAAACCTTCCGCGCGCGGCTCGCCCGGCTGCGCGCACGCTACGCGCAGCGCGAGCCGGTCAGTGTTTTCTATCAGGTGTGGCGCGGTCCCTTGTTCACCCTTGGTGGACCACACATCTTCTCCCGGGTGGTCGAGGTATGTGGCGGTCGCAACGTATTCGGCGAACTGAACACCCTCGCACTCTCGGTGGACCTGGAGGCGGTACTCGCCGCGGATCCTCAAGCCATCATTGCCAGCGGCATGGGTGAGGAGCGCCCGGATTGGCTCGATGACTGGCGCCAGTGGCCGCAGCTGCGCGCCGTGCACGCGGGCCACCTGTTTTTCATTCCGCCCAATCTGCTGCAACGCCCGACGCCGCGCCTGCTCGATGGTGCGGAACGACTGTGCGAGGCCCTGGACAGGGTGCGCGGGGAGCGTAGCGAATGACGGCATTCACGCTCATGGTGCAGGGCACCACGTCCGACGCCGGCAAGAGTACGCTGGTGGCCGGCCTGTGCCGCGTACTGGCCCGCCGCGGTGTACGTGTGGCACCTTTCAAGCCGCAGAACATGGCGCTGAATAGCGCCGTCACCGCGGACGGCGGCGAGATCGGTCGCGCCCAGGCGGTACAGGCACTGGCCTGCGGACTCGAACCCCACACCGACATGAATCCGGTATTGCTCAAGCCCAATACCGATGTGGGCGCGCAGGTGATCGTGCACGGTCGCGCGCTCGCCAACATGGACGCCAGGGATTACCACGATTACAAGCGCATCGCGCGCGAGGCCGTGCTCGCCTCCTATGCTCGCCTGTGCGCACGCTTCGAGACCGTGGTGGTGGAAGGCGCCGGCAGCCCGGCGGAGATCAACCTGCGTGAAGGCGACATCGCCAACATGGGCTTCGCCGAGGCGGTGGATTGCCCCGTGATCCTGGTGGCGGACATCGATCGCGGCGGCGTGTTCGCCCATTTGGTGGGCACGCTGGCGTTGCTGTCGGAAAGTGAACGGGCACGCGTGAAGGGATTCGTCATCAACCGCTTCCGCGGCGACCTGGGGCTGCTCGAACCCGGCCTGCGTTGGCTGGAGGAATACACCGGCAAGCCGGTGCTCGGCGTGCTGCCCTATCTCCATGGCCTGCACCTGGAAGCGGAGGACGCCATCGCACCTGCCCAGGAAACGGACGCGGAGGCGCTGCGCGTGGTGGTGCCGGTGCTGCCACGCATCAGCAATCACACCGATTTCGATCCCTTGCGCCTGCATCCGCAAGTGGACCTGCGCTTCGTCCCCCTCGCCGAGACCATGCCCGGCTGCGACCTGGTGATCCTGCCCGGGAGCAAGAGCGTGCGCGCCGACCTGGGCGCCTTGCGCGCCCACGGCTGGGAACGCGCGCTGCAACGACATCTGCGTTACGGTGGCAAGGTCCTGGGCATCTGCGGCGGCTTCCAGATGCTCGGCCGCCTGCTGCGCGACCCGCACGGTATCGAGGGTCCATGCGGCGAGAGCCCGGGCCTGGGCCTGCTCGATTGCACGACCACCCTGGAACCGCAAAAGCGCCTGGCGAACGTGCATGGCACCCTCGCCTTCGCCGATGCACGGGTGCGCGGTTACGAAATCCACGCCGGCTGCACCAGGGGCACAGGCCTCGATCGGCCATTCGCACACCTCGCCCATGGCACCGACGGCGCAGTTTCGGCCGACGGCCAGGTGATGGGCACCTATGTGCATGGTCTGTTCGAAGATCCCTCTGCATGCGACGCGCTGTTGCGCTGGGCCGGTCTGGTCGAAGCGGCGAGCCCCGATTACCATGCCCGGCGCGAAGCGGACATCGACCGGCTGGCGGACGCGGTGACAGCGCACCTGGACCTGGACGCCGTTTTTGGAGGGAAAGTCCACCAATGAACGCAAACAACGCAAATGGAACACAAGTGATCCCATTTGCGTTCATTGGCGTTGTTCGCGGACCTTTTAAAAGGGGCGAGAGATGAAGCAGTTGATCCTGGGCGGGATGCGCTCCGGCAAGAGTCGTCTCGCGGAACGCCTGGCCATGGCCAGCGGCCTGCCGGTCACCTACATCGCCACGGCCACCGCCGGCGACGAGGAGATGCGCGCGCGTATCGACCATCATCGCGCGCAGCGCCCTGAGGCGTGGCAGGTGGTGGAAGAACCCCTTGCACTGGCCGCGGCGCTGCGCGCCCACGCCGCCACCGGCCATTGCCTGCTGGTGGACTGTCTCACGCTGTGGCTCACCAACCTGCTTTGCAGCGACGATGCCGGGGCGCTGGCGCGCGAACGCGAGGCCTTGCTCGCCACCCTGCCTTCGCTGCCCGGGGACATCATTCTGGTATCGAACGAGACCGGCCTCGGCATCGTTCCGGCCGATCCGCTGTCGCGCCGCTTCTGTGACGAGGCCGGGCGACTTCACCAGGTACTCGCGGCCCTGTGCGACCGTGTCATTTTCACCGTGGCGGGACTGCCACAGGTGCTCAAGGGAGAACCACTGTGATTGAACTCGAATGGCTGGGCGCGCCGTGCGCCGATATGAACGAATCTGCGCGGCGCGACGCCGAGGCACGCCAGCGCGTACTGACCAAGCCCCTCGGTGCGCTCGGCGAACTGGAGCACGCTGCCATCCGCCTCGCCGCCCTGCAGGGCACCGCCTGCCCGGGGGTGGACAAGGTGCACGTGGCCGTGTTCGCGGGCGATCACGGCGTGGCCGCACGGGGTGTTTCCGCTTTTCCGCAATCGGTCACCCTGGAGATGGTGCGCAATTTCGTCCGCGGCGGTGCCGCCATCAGCGTCGTGGCACGGGCGCTCCACGCCAGCCTCGAGGTGATCAACCTGGGTACCGTGCATGATGCGGAGGTGCCGGGTGTGATGGCGTGCCGGCTCGGTCCCGGCACCGCCGATCTGAGCACTGCACCCGCCATGACCGCAGCCCAATTGGCCGGAGCGCTGAACGCGGGACGGGAAAGCGTCGTGCGTGCGGCACGTGGCGGCGCCCAGTTGTACATCGGCGGCGAAATGGGTATCGGTAACACCACGTCGGCATCGGCGCTGGCCTGTGCCCTGCTCGGTGCCGAGCCGCGGCGACTCACCGGGCCTGGCACCGGCATCAACGGTGCGGGCGTGGCCCACAAGGTCGCCATCATCGAGGAAGCACTGGCTTTCCACCGTGCGCATCTGCAATCACCGGAGGAAATCCTGCGCCGCCTGGGCGGTTTTGAAATCGCTGCGCTTGCGGGCGCCTTCATCGCCTGCGCGCAGGAAGGCATTCCCGTACTGGTCGACGGCTTCATCACCACCGCTGCGCTACTCGCCGCGGAACGGCTGCGTCCCGGTGTACGCGACTGGTGCCTGTTCTCCCACCGTTCCGCAGAGCCGGGACACGGCTTCCTGCTGGATAGCCTGGACGCACGACCGCTGCTGGCCATGGGCATGCGCCTGGGTGAAGGCAGTGGCGCCGCGGTCACCGTACCACTGCTGCGCCTTGCCTGTGCCCTGCACAACGAAATGGCCACGTTCGCCGACGCCGGCGTGTCCGACAAGGCAGGATGATGCAGGCCTTCCTGCTGGCACTGCAGTTCCTCACCTGCCTGCCGGCGCCGGTGCGCGGCTACGAGCCGCACCAGGTCGGCCGCTCGCTGTTGTCCTACCCGCTGGTGGGCCTGCTCGTCGGTGCTCTGCTCATGGCCATGGCGAGCGTGCTCGCGGCGGCACCACTGCCTCTCGCGGCGGCGCTGATACTCGTCGCCTGGGTGGTGATCACCGGTGCCCTGCACCTGGACGGCCTCGCCGACAGTGCTGATGCCTGGGTGGGCGGGCACGGCGAGCGGGAACGCACCCTGGCGATCATGAAGGACCCGGCAGCAGGTCCAGTGGGCGTTACCGCGATCATGCTGACGCTGCTGTTGAAATTCGTCGCCTTGCAGACGATGCTCGCCGGTTCCCCCACCGCTCTGCTGCTCGCACCACTGCTGGGTCGCACCGCCCTGCCGCTGCTGTTCCTTACCACCCCTTACGTGCGTGCGGGCGGATTGGGCGAGGCGATGGCGCACCACCTGCCAAGGCAAGGTGCCCTGCTCGTGACCGCAAGCGGCGCGATGCTCGCCGTGTTCATCGGTGGCTTCCTGCCCGTGCTGATGGCGGGCGCTGTATTCGTGCTGTTGCGGACGCTCATGATGCGCCGAATCGCCGGCACCACCGGTGACACCGCGGGTGCAACAGTGGAGTTGGTGGAGGCTGCCGTGCTGGTGACACTCGCATGTTGCATGGAGTGATGGATGTTCGCTGAACTTGCCCGGGTGCTGACCTGCCCTGTATGCGGTGATGAGCTACGGCTCGACCAGCGCACGCTGCGTTGCGCCGCCGGCCACGGGTTCGATCTGGCCCGCCAGGGTTATGCCAATCTGTTGGCTGGCAGCACACCACCCGGGACGGCGGACACAGTGGCAATGGTGCAGGCACGCGCAGATTTCCTCGCGGCCGATCACTACGCACCGCTCGCGCAACGTATCGCACAGCTCGCCGCGGCCTCGGTGCGCCCCGGCCTGGTGCTGGATGCAGGAGCCGGCACCGGCTACTACCTGAAGCGCGTGCTGGATGCCCTGCCCGGCGCGTCCGGACTGGCGCTCGATATCTCCAAGTTTGCCTTGCGCCGCGCGGCACGCTGCCACGCACGCGCCGCCGCCGTGGTGTGGGATCTGTGGCGCCCCCTGCCCGTGAAGTCCGCCAGTGCGTCGCTGATCCTCAATGTGTTCGCGCCACGCAATGGGGCAGAATTCAGGCGCGTGCTGCAGGACGACGGTGCCCTGCTGGTGGTAACGCCCACGCCGCAGCATCTCGCTGAACTGGTAGATGCGTTCGGCATGATCACGGTGGATACGCGCAAGGAAGAACGCCTGGATGAAACCCTGGCGGGGCATTTCGAACTGGCCGGGCGCGAGCAACTGGAAGTGCCGCTGCGTCTGACTCGCCTGGAGTCACAGACGTTGGTGCACATGGGCCCCAGCGCCCATCACCTGAGTGCGCAGGCGCTGCAGGAACGTGCTGAGCGGCTGAATGAGCCGGTACATGTCACCGCGGCGTTCACGCTGTCGCTGTACCGTGCGCTCTAGTGTTCTGGGCCCTGCGCTGGTCAGTGCAGCAGCGCCAGCGCCGCCTTGAAGTCCTGCGCGGCCTGGGTGACTGCCGTTTCCAGCGCCGCAGGTGGGACAGCCGCCTGGCGCCACGTCGGCAGCACCTCAGGGAGCTGTGACTGCACCTGGTCGAGTGCGAAACTTTCCCCGAGCCGCCAGGCCAGGTGCACGAGAGCCACCTCCGCCGGCCAGGCCTTGGCCTGGGACGGCTCGATGTGGTGGGCAAGCACCTCTCCGATCAGCTCGGGCAACTGCCAGTGCCCTGCCAGGGCCGCACCGACCGCGGCATAATCAAAGCCGATACAATCGCGCTGGGACTCGTGCAACGGCTGTCTGCGGTAGCGGTGCTCCAGCAGCGCCGCAATGAACACCCCCTCACGATCCACACGCCGGGCGCTGTGCACCGCCAGTGCCCGCGACAGCACTGCGCAGGCTCTGGCGCCAGAAGGCATGGATATCGACGAGTTCCGGCGGGACGCCGGTGAAACAACGGATGACCTCCGTGGCGAGCACTGCTGTAGTTCACGGATACCGACCAGGCTGACCGCCTCCGCGACACTTTACACGGGGCGCGACAGGGAGAAGAACGCGCTGTTGACCAGCTTCAGCAAGCGCATCGTCAGCGCGGGATCGTGTTCGATGACATCGGCCATCATGGCGACGGTCGAGTTGGGTTGTTCGAGCAGGCGCTTGAGGCGCGCGTAAACCTCGGGCGGTGTGCCAGCCGGACGTCGCCACGCAGCAGATCATCGACGTTCAAGTCCGTCCGTTCGAAACGGATGAACGTCATTGGTGCTCCTGCTTGTGCGTGACCGGCAACTCGACCGCGGGGCGGCCGATGTAATAGCCTTGGGCGTAGTCGATGCCCATGTCCACCAGCAGTCGGAAGGTCTCGCCATCTTCCACGAATTCCGCCACGACGGCTTTTCCAGGCTATGACCGATATCCACCATGGACTGCGGCACGCAACAGATTGGGCACCGCCAACAGGAGATGGTCACCGGCGCCATGGCCGGTCGCATCGTTGTGCAGCTTGAATCGATCGAGATCGAGGTGCAGGAGCGCGTGAGGGATCCCGCGCAGCTTCCCCATCTCGATGGCAGCACTCAGTGCTTTTTTCGAATGCCCGGCGATTGGCAAGATCGGTGACGGGGTCGTGGCTGGCCGCATGGTGCTGACGGGCCCCCATGATCCGGTGCTCGGCCAACTGCATTTCGTACATCTGCTCGCGGGCGATACGCAGGCGCCGTTCGTCCAGGTGCGCCAGGCCAGCGCCAAGCGGGCCCGCAAAGCCCTGCAGGACTCGCCCCTGGGGGCGTGTACCACATCGATACATCCCGTCTTGAGCGTCGCATCCACCACGGCTGTATGAAGCGCTTCGCCGTGCACCAGGGCGACCACCCCGAGCAGCCTTGCTCGACCAGTCGCTGCACCTGCGAACACTGGCACGGCAAGGCATCATCCAGGTTTTCCGTGGCCACCACGTAAAGGTGTTCATGTGGGAAGGGAGCGCACCATAGGCCCGGAGGGCGCTCTGGACATGACGTTCTATGTAATCGAACCCATGGCGACCGGCCCGAGCCTCGGAAGAACCAAGTGTACAGGGCTCGCGTAACCGATACCACGCATGGAATCTGATCCATGTTAGGCGCGCCCGCTTTCGCCTACAGGGCGGGATCCGTTTCGTTCATGCGAGCCCCGGAAACAGGGCGCGTAACCCGTTGGCCATGATCTCCACGGCAATGGCCGCCATGATGAGCCCCATCAGGCGGGTGATCACGTTGATGCCCGTGCGTCCCAGCATGCCGGCGATGTACGGCGCGGCCCGGAAGGACATCCAGACGATCAATGCCACCAGCAGGATCTCCACCTCGATGAGCGAGTAATGGCTCATGCCGTCGCCGCGCCCGGCATAGACGATCACCGTACTGATGGCACCCGGACCGGAGAGCAGGGGGATACCCAACGGCACCACGGCCACGGTTTCCTTCTCGCTTGCGTCCTGGGCTTCCTCTTCGGTCTGCCGTGCCGGGCTCACCTTGGCATGCAACATGGAAATGGCGATGAGCAATACCAGAATGCCACCGCCCACCCGGAACGAAGGCAGGCCGATGCCAAAAAACTCCAGGATGCGCTCGCCGGTCATGAGTGTCACGGTGAGCACGATACTGACCGTCATTGCGGCAATGAGCGCGGTACGGCTGCGTTCGGTCAGCGTCTGCTGGCGCGTCAGGCTGATGAAGATGGGTACCGACCCGATAGGGTTCACGATCGCCAGCAGACCGGCGAAGTATTTGATGTACTCGAATTCGTTCATGTCGCGGCGATGACGGGGTTGTCCAGCGAGCGATAATGCGCGGCATGTTATCGCGCCCGCAGGAAAACGCTAATCCCCGAAGCCTTGACACGGCCCCATGAATCGCTTGAAACCTCTGCTGGGATGCCCGGCGGCCATCCACTCAACCTGTCGTATCACCGAGCACGCCTTCCACGTAGAGCCGCCTGATCAACACCATGAAGGCCACCGTCAGCGGCGCAGCCACGAACAGACCGAGCAACCCGTACAGCACGGCGAGCAGGAGTTGGGCGCCCAGCACCAGCACGGGCGGCAAGTGCACCACCTGCCGTTGTACCAGGGGTGTCACCAGATAGCTCTCCAGGCTCTCGACCACCAGGTAAAGCAGCGCCACCCACAGGGCAAGCAGGGGCTCCACGGAAAACCCCACCAGCACCGCCGGTATGGCCGCCAGGATCGGGCCGATGGTGGGAATGAAGGTGAGCAGCGCCGCCGCCAGCGCCAGCGTGGCCGCCAGCGGCACACCCAGCAGGCTGAGCCCCAACCAGATGAGTACGCCGATGGTGGACATGGAAACGAACTGGCCGAACATCCAGCGCGTGAGCATGCCCCCCAGCTCGTCCAGCAGGGCGCCGGCTCCGGCTCGACTGCGAAGCGGGAGAAGCCGCAGCAAGCCCCGGCGGTAAAGGTCCGGCTCGGCGGCAAGATAGAAACCGGTGAACACCACCACCAGCAGGGCGAAGACCACCCCGACGACCGTAGAGAAAATGCCGCTCACGCGCGCGAGTGTTTCCGAGGCGATGCCTGCCCCCTGCACGCCCAGCGTATCCTCGATGGCCCGCATGGCGCCGGGGTGGTCTTCGAGCACCTCGCCGATACGCTCCACGGTCTTGGGAAGGCTCGCGACCAACTGGGCGAAACCGTCGACCAGCAGCGGCACAAAAAACAGCAGCATGGCGCTGATCACGGCGAAGAACACCAGCGTGGCGAGGGTAAAGGCGATGCCCGGTCGCATGCGCACCTCCAGCGGCCGCGCCACGGCGCGCAACAGCAGCGACAGCAATATTCCCACGAACAACAGCAGGAATAACTCGGCCGCCACATAAAGCAGCCCCGAGAGGATCCCCACCACCAGAATGACCGCGGCTACCGGTACGGTATAGCGCGCCAGATCCACCAGCTTGGGTGCGTCCTGATTCAGGCGCATGGCGGGGTGAACACCAGGGACAGCGTTGCCCACGGCAGAGCGCTCAGGGCGACGAGCCCGATCAGGGGATCGGCCTTTGTCACCAGGCTGCGTACGCCGTCCCAGGGCGCTGCATCGCGGTCAGGCCGGGTGCGCAGGTGCCGGTATTGCCTGGCTGCCGACAGCGCCGGCGGCATGGCCACCCACCCGCGCACCGGCCACGACGTGGGACGTACCCGCCCCCCCGCAGGCGGTGAAACTGCACGGCCCGTGGTACGCAAGACCAAGATCAGGTGCACGCCCCAGTTCAGCAGCGGGGCGATCACGCAAGCCGGTCCGTCGGTGAACGCCGTCAGTCGCATGGGCCCTCCGGTGTCTCACCCTAAGCTAAGCACGGGCGATCGTGATCCGGCGACTACCCTCGCAAAAGGCCGTATTCCGGCGCGGGCGGTTTACGCGACTGGAACGGAGCGGCGCCGGGGCTTGGCCACGGCCGCGTGGAGCGAACCTGAACCGGGGCTCGGCGGGGCATCCCGCGGTTTTCTGCTGTGCGACCTGGGCTCGCCCCCACCCCGTCATCACTCCTGGATAATGGCTTCCAGGCGCTCCAGGTCGTTGATCACACGCCAGCGCCCCCCCGCCTGCTCCACCTTGCTTTTCCACGCCTCCAGGCGACCCGCATATTCGCGCGGGTCGATGTTGTCGCCGCGCAATTTGGTCACATTGAGCGCCACCACCTCGATACCCTCGAGGTCAAGGGGCACGTCGCGCACGTAACCCTCCGGGATCTCCTCCTTCATGTCGGAGAAGATCAGGATGGTCTTGGTGCCCGTGCCCGCCTCGCGCAGGAATTCCACGCCCTGCAGCACGCCCCCGGTGATGTCCGTGTAGGTACTCGACCTGACCGAGTTCACGAAATGGTTGATGTGCTCGAGGAACACGCGTTTTTGCTGATTGGCGCGACTCGGCTGCTCGTCGAAGCTGACCTTGGCGATGATGTCCTTTTCACTGAAGCTGGCGGTATCGATGCGGGCCACGGCGAAGACGTCGGCCGAGTCGAGCTTCGCCAGCACATAGTTCATGATGCTCTGCGCCTTGTTCAATTCCTGGGTGTAGGTGCCCGATGTGTCCAGCAGCATGTACACGCCCTGACGGTGATCGACCGGCTCGGAGCAGGCCGACGCCAACAGGCAGGCGGTGGCCAAGAATAGGCTTTTTGCATTCATGTCATACCTCCGCCGCCTTGACGGACGGCGCGGATTTGCGGCCTGCACCCCGCGTGGCGATCAATTTTTCCACGCCCAGCGGCGCGAAGGCGAGGATGTCGTAGAGTTGGACCAGCAGCATGCCGAGGTGGTGACAGATATTGCCGCCCAGCCGGAACAGAAAGGCCAGCGCCCGCAAGCCGAGCACCGCGACCACGCCGAACACCGTACGCGCGGCGTGAATGAACGATTCCAGCGGAATGGCCACGAAGGTGAGCGCGAACGGCAGGATGAAGCCCATGCCCATCTGCGCCGCCGAGGTGATCCATTGCTGGCTCGTGACGGCCGTGCCGGTGCCCGCGAGTTGGGCAATGAGCGCCGCATCGTCCTGCGCCAATACCTCGCGCATGTAGGCCAGTCCGGCTTCCACGCCGGCGAGAATGAACAGCAGCACGAAGGCGGCCCAGCCCATGCGGACACGCAGGCGGTCATCCAGCGCGGCGATCACCGGGAACAACCGGGTCACGCGCATGGCCTCCATGAAGAACAGACCCATGGCGATCTCCATGAGGATGATCACCAGTGCTGCCACCTGCGACACCTTGAAGCCCGCGATGTAGGCGCTGCCGCCCACCATCTCCTGCAGGGGGCGTGCGATGAGATGGAAGTTCACCAGCGCCCCGCCCACGGCGATGGCCAGCACCAGGCCGGCGATGAAGAACTGGGTCAGCGACGAGGACGACAGGGCACGCTCCGCCCGTTCATCGCCACGCACGATACTGCGGTACTCTTCCATATACCGATCGATGCTGCGTGAGCGGTCCAGCAGCCGATTGAGGGCGGCGTTCACCGAGTCGATGCCCTTCACCAGGTGGCGCCAGTGAGGCATGGCACGAGACAGCACGCGATGGCGCAGGTTGGTGGCCTTGCGGTACTCGGCCAATGCCGTGACCTGGTCCCGCTCGATGGAGGCCTGGATGTCCTTGAGCACCCTGGCCATGGTATCGCGCGAGGAAGGGATCTTCGCGATGGCATCCACGGCATGCACCCAGTCCTCGGGGGCCTGCGGGCTCTCCACGTGGGACTGGTAATCCTCCTCGATACGCTGGATGGCGGCGCTCAGGCGACGGTGCAGTGCCGGGTAATCGGAAAGATCACGGTTCACCGCCACCTCGATGCGTTCGAATTCCCGTTCCATCACGCGTTCGGCGGCCTCTCTGCCCGCGCTCAGCAGCACCTCGCGGTTGCGCGACACGAGGCGCTGCTCCAGCAGTTCCAGGCTGCGTGCGGTGAGCCGCATGCCATTGCGCAGTGCGCGCGTGGCGGAGCGTATCGCCTGATGAACCGGCATGCGGGCCAGGTACAGCGACACCATGGCGAGCACCACAAGCACGGCGATGGAAAACCCGGGGGCGCCGGGAAAGATGAGGAACCACGATTCGGGAGACATAGTCCGGCCCTTCTTGTTATGCAGCAACCAAGAGATAGGGCGTTGCCGAGCGCCTGACTGTTAAGGAGGTCACGCAGGTCTGTGAATTCAGTGAGCTCCGTCTCATCATTTCACACGATTGCGAACGGGTGCACATTTGGCAGCCAGCACGAAACCAGCGAGGAAGACCCATGAAAATCACTGCAATCGTCGGTAGCTACCGCAAGGGAGGCACGTCGGATCAGGCGGTTGACGCCATCCTGGCGGCGGCCCGGGACGCGGGCGCAGAGATCCACAAAATCTACCTCATCGACCAGCGCATCGCCTTCTGCGCCAACTGTCGCGAATGCATGCAGGAACCGGGACCTGAACGCGGGCAGTGCCCGATCCGGGATGACGTGCCGGGTATCCTCGACGCGATCGATGTCTCCGATGCCGTGGTGCTTGCCTCCCCTGTCAACTTTGGCACCGTGACCGCCATCATGAAGCAGTTCATCGAACGCCTCGGCGCCTATGCCTGGTGGCCGTGGGGCACACCTGCACCCCGACCGCGCAAGCCTCACAAGGAAAAGCGCGCTGTGGTGGTGGCGTCCTCGGCGGCACCCGCGTTCATGGCCCGGTACTCCACTTCCGTGGTCGGCTTGCTGAAGAAGGCCGCGGCCGTCATGGGCGCGAAGACCGTAGGCGTGCTCTTCATCGGCCTTGCCGCACGTTATCCGGGGCAACCACTGGACGAGAACACCCTGCGCCGTGCCCGGCGCCTCGGCAAGAAACTGGTCAGCGGTCCACGTCACCCCTAACACCGATCACACGACGAAGCGAAAATGTGCGGTGATTCACGTACTGGGATCAAACGGACCTGGTTCACCACCCATCATTGAGAATTATCAATGCCTGTCCGCCGGACGCCCACTAGCATCCGGCCTCCCCGTTCCACACCCAGAACCCGGGACATGCCCATCCGTATCCTCGTTTCAGTGTTCCTTCTCTTCGCCGCCTCCGCCGTCCCGGCCGAATGGCTCCTCTCCGCCCCACCCCGCGAGAGTGCCGCCGAGGCGGAGCGCATGTACCGACCGCTTGCCGACAAGCTGAGCCAGATCGTCGGCGAAGCGGTGGTGTTCGAGTCTCCGGCGAGCTGGGCGACCTACAGCCGGGACATCCAACAGGGCAAGTACGATTTCGTAATCGATGGGCCCCATTTCGTCGCCTGGCGTATCAAGCATTCGGGCCATACACCTCTGGTGCGTTTCGACGGGCACCTGGGGTACACCGCGTTCACCGCTCAGGAAGGCCCGGCCACGCTCGACGAACTGCGTTTTGAGAAGGTGTGCTCCATGGCCTCCCCCAACCTGGCCGCCGTGGTGCTGCTGGCGCAGTACGATGCCTACTCGGCGCCCGCCATCCTGGCACCCCGCGGCGGGGTAAGAGGCGCGTGGGAGGCCTACCTGCAGGGGCGCTGCCGCGCCGTGATCCTGCCCAGCTATTTCCTGACACGCCTGATGCCCGAGCAGACCGCCGGTCTGCGCGCCCTGTTTTCCAGTACCGACATGCCCAACCTGACCCTGACGGCTGGCCCACGGGTCCCCGCCGAGGCCCGTGCGGCGGTTACCGACGTTTTGGTTGAGCCCGGCGCCTGGGGCGGCCTCGAGGACCTGCTCGCCCGGCTCGCCGGCAACGGTACCGGCAAGCTCATTCCCGCAACCACCGCCGACTACCGGGGCCACGAAAAACTGCTCGAGGGGCTGGTCTGGGGCTGGTAGTCAGCCCACCAAAATCGCGCAGCCACACCCCCGTTCACCGAGGTATTCCCACCGGCAGCAGCCGCTGCCACCTGCTGTGTCGCACGTTCAACAATTCACAAGAAAGGAGCATCCATGAAGAAGGAGTTCGTGCTTGTCTGCACTGCCTGGACATCGATTCTGGGCCTGTCCGCTTCCGTCCTGGCAGAAGACCTGCCCGTGAAGATCACACGGGAACTCGACCGGGTGGAGGTACGCCATAACGGCGAGCCGACGCTCATCCAGCGCAACCAGGACACCAAGGCCACCATCCGCCCCGAGTATGCCCGGACCTCGCGGCCCTGCCCGCCCTCATGCATCCAGCCCGGCACCATTGCACCCGGTGTGGAGACCATCGCCGAGATCGAACTCATCGAGTACATCAAACGCGCCAGCGAAGGTGACGAATCCGTCCTGGTGGTGGATTCACGTACTCCTGAGCTGATGCCCACAGGCACCATCCCGGGCAGCGTGAATATCCCGTGGAACACGCTGATGGAGGGTGTGGATGGTGCCGACGCCTTCAGCGTGGGTGAAATCCTGGTGGAACGTTTCGGTGCCAAGGAGGATGGCACCGGCTACGACTTCAGCAACGCCAAGACGCTGGTGATGTTCTGCAACGGCCCATGGTGCCGTCAGTCACCGACCAATCTCAAACTGCTGCTCGGCATGGGTTATCCCCCGGAAAAACTGAAGTGGTACCGCGGCGGTATGCAGGACTGGGAGGCGCTGGGATTCAACACCGTCGCCATCAAGGCCGCCGGCGCGGCGCGCTAGGGAAGGCATTCGGCAAAGCGGGGGCCTGCTCCCGCACGCCTGGACTACCGCCGCTAACAATCGCAGCGGGTGGCCGCTCCTACAGTCCGGAAGCATCATGGGCGTGGCCATTCCTGCCGGAGTCTGGTGCCTCTTCTTACTAAACTTTCCTCATGGACTGTTCGCTCTGGCAAGCAGCGAGCATGTACGACAACAGGGTGGCGGGCATCGCGCCCGCCGGAGAGGCAAGCGAAACACGACCGACGCAAGGAGAACGCCATGACCAAGGCGGAAACACCTGACGTCTCGAGTATGCAGGCCCAGGCCCAGCAACAGCACCAATGGTTGAAGAAGTTCCTCGGCGAATGGACCTTCGAGGGCGAAGCCTCCATGCCGGGGGAACCGGCGACGAAATTCAGCGGTTCGGAACGCGTGCGCGCCCTGGGTGACCTGTGGATCATCGCAGAGTCCAGCGGCCAGATGCCCGACGGTGGTACTGCCGAGATGGTGATGACGCTCGGTTATGACCCGCAGCGGAAGGGTTATGTGGGCACATGGGTAAGCTCCACGATGACGTACATGTGGGTTTACTCGGGTACCCTCGATACCACGGGCAAGTGCCTGATCCTGGAGTCCACCGGTCCCAACATGTCCTCCCCGGGGACCATGATGCGTTCGCAGGACATCATCGAGTTCGAAAGTGACGACCATCGCATCATGCGCTCGCAGATGCTGGGTGACGATGGCCAGTGGTACCCGATGATGGAGATACACTTCCGCAAGAAGGCCTGAGCCACCGCCCGGAGGGACACAACCGGTTTGCCCCTCCGGGCGCCGGCACACGGACACGCGGGTTTGCAAGATGAATACGGGTCAATGTGCGAGTTTCTTTTCGTGCCCTGCCGTGAAGAACAGTGGCGTTGGCACAGCATGCGGAAATCTTGCCGCGGATAACGTCGTCATTGGCCAGCATTCGCAGGTTTCTCTACGCTCAACCGACACGCGACGGACTAAACGTGAGAGGGTATCTTCCAAGGATACGGAGAGCGACATGAAACGACCCGCGATCATTGCATTCGCATCGGCGTTTTCGCTGTCCCTGATCTCGCTCACGGCAATGGCACAAGGCACGACAGGGGCCCCGCCCCCTTCCGGTGATCAATCGTTCCTGCAGATCGACCAGGACCTGGACGGCAAGATCACCCAGCAGGAAGCCAGCCAGTCACAACTCCTGAAGCAAATTCGCCGAGGCCGACCTCAATCAGGACGGCAGTGTGGATGCCAGTGAGTTCAGCGTCTTCATCGCCCAGTCGGACGGTGCAGGCCAACAGCAACAGCAGGCGTCTGCCACGCAATCCTTCAGCTCACTCGACAAGAATCAAGACGGCAAGCTCGACCAGAGTGAGGCGCAGGCCCATCCCACACTGTCGCAGCAGTACAGCAGCGCCGACAAGGACCAGGACGGCAGTATCAGCCAGTCAGAATTCAGCGCATTCGAGGCCCAGCAGGGTCAACAGGCGAGTGGTGGCCGGCAGGCGGCCGGAGGCATAGCGCCGTTCGAGCAGATCGACAGCAACAAGGATGGCTGGATCAGTCGTAAGGAGTACCAGAGCCACACGGGAGGCGGTGGTCAGGCTACAGGCCAGATATCGTTCCAGTCACTGGACACCAATGGTGATGGCGGCATCTGCCAGGACGAGGCGAACTCGGCCCCCATGTTATCGCAGCAGTTCGCGCAATATGACCAGGACCAGAACGGGTACGTCGATCAGTCAGAGTTCAGCGCCTTCGAGCAGCAGCAACAGCAGCAGCAAGGCCAGTAGCACCTGCAAGAGGGCGGCGCGTACCGCCCTCTTTCACTGCGCATCGACTACGGACGGTAGCGTCGCAACACCAGCTTCTCCAACTCTACCACCACGAACACCAGAACCCCCACGACCATGGTGTGCAGCCATGCGTCGAGCCCGATGGCATCGGTACCGAACAGGGTCTTCATCGGCCCAAAGTAGGTAAACAACAGTTGCAGGCCCAGAATCACGGCGATGGCGGGCCAGAGCGCCGGATTGCCTGTAAGCGCCCCCTGGTGAACGCTGGAATCGAAGACATAGCGTGCACTGAACAGATAGAACACCTGCCCCATGACCAGCGTGTTCACGGTGGCTACGCGTGCCGCTTCCAGGCTGGCACCGGCGGACAGCTCCCACTGGAATACCACCAATGAGCCGACCACCAGGATCACGGACACGAAAACCACGCGCCAGGCGAGCATCCGTGAAATGATGGGCGCGCGCGGGTCGCGCGGCGGCCGGCGCATGACGCCCGGTTCGCCGGGCTCGAAGGCGAGCACCAGGGCCAACGTGACTGCGGACACCATGTTGACCCACAGGATCTGCACCGGGGTAATGGGCATCACCATCCCGAACAGGATGGCGGTGATGATCACGCTCGCCTGCCCCATGTTGGTGGGCAGCACGAACAGGATGGCCTTGGTGAGATTGTCGTGGATGGTGCGCCCCTCCTCCACGGCATGCACGATGGTGGCGAAGTTGTCGTCCGTGAGCACCATCTGCGAGGCCTCGCGCGCCGCATCGGTGCCCTTTTCACCCATGGCCACGCCCACGTCGGCGCGCTTCAATGCTGGCGCATCGTTCACGCCGTCGCCGGTCATGGCGGTGATTTCGCCGCGCCGTTGCAGCGCCTCCACCAAGCGCAGCTTGTGTTCGGGACTGGTGCGCGCGAACACGTCCGTCTTCGCCACCACTTCCTCGAAGGCCGCACCGTCCAGGCGCTCCAGTTCCGGACCGGTGATGGCGGCGCGGCCTTCGCCGATGCCAAGTTGTGCGGCGATGCTGCTGGCCGTGGCCGCATGGTCACCGGTGATCATCTTCACCCGGATACCCGCCGTGCGGCACAGGGCAACCGACTCGATGGCCTCCTCGCGGGGCGGGTCGATAATGCCCACCAGGCCGAGCAGCGTGAGACCTTGTTGCACGTCGGGAAAATTCAGTTCGGTGCGGCCGGCCGCGGTGGGCAGCGTTGCGAGGGCGAGTACACGATGCCCGCTCGCGGCCAGGCTGTCGACCTTCTGCCGCCAATGCTCGGCGCGCATCGGCTGGATCCCGTCGCCATAGCGCTCGTGGCTGCACATGCCGAGCACCCGCTCCGGCGCACCCTTCACAAACACATAGCCGTGGCCTTGGTGGTCATGGTGCAGGCTGGCCATGAAGCCATGCTGCGATTCGAAGGGAATTTCGTCCGTGCGCGGATAGTGGCGCCGCTCCGAATCCGGGTTGATACCGAGCTTGGTGGCCAGTACCACCAGCGCGCCTTCGGTGGGATCGCCGCGTACGCGCCAGCCCTGCTCGCCGTGTTGCAG
>Ga0172382_10001936_pt1 | contig 35685 bp, 30 predicted proteins | sample Leawel138RmetaG_FD_122245 | JGI IMG/M metagenome (GOLD analysis project Ga0172382, IMG submission 122245) | Leachate microbial communities from a municipal landfill in Southern Ontario, Canada - Leachate well 138R metaG | ecosystem: Engineered > Solid waste > Landfill > Unclassified | place... | reverse complement strand
GCAATGGCGGCCAATACCTTCTGATCGTCCACAGCCGCATGAAGTTGTGTTGTTGCGGTCATGGTCTTGCTCCGGATCATGGATTGATACTTGCGTATCGACGGGCAGATAGTAGACGAGAGCGGTTATAGCCAAAAATACTATTTTGGAACTTGAATATTCTTTTATAGAATATATGGTGCGACAGGATGCAGTACGAGGGACGTAGCACGCTTGGGGTGTTACCGACACGGACGCTGTCGGCGAGCAGGCGCTCGCCAACCCTTGGGCTGTAGCGCCCCCCGGTCCGCGTTCGGGCGCTACGCCCGGTAATACCGCCGAGAGGCAACCAGCCGGTTTATCCCAACGCCAGCCATCCGGCATAAAGACCCAGTGCCAGGAAGATCAGCGCGGTTATCACTCGGATCAGTCCCAGCGGCAGTTTGCCGGCCGCCGCGTTACCGAGGAATACCACTGGCACGTTGGCTACCATCATGCCCAGGGTGGTACCCAGCACCACCCACAGGTAGGCATCGAACTGGGCCGCCAGCACCACCGTAGCAATCTGCGTCTTGTCACCCATTTCCGCAATGAAGAACGCCACCAGCGCAGCCATGAAGGCACCGTAACGGCTGATTGGCGGAGTATTGTCATCATCCAGCTTGTCCGGCACCAGCGTCCAGGCGGCAACGGCCAGAAAGCTGATTGCCGACAGTGAATACAACCAGGTATCGCTCAATAGGTCGCTGATCAGTTGCCCGACGGCACCGGCCAATGCATGGTTGGCCACGGTGGCCAGCAGGATACCCCAGATGATCGGCCACGGCCGGCGGAAACGCGCCGCCAACAGCAACGCCAGCAATTGGGTCTTGTCGCCGATCTCTGCCAGCGTGACTACCCCGGTTGAAACGAAGAAGGCTTCCATGGATTTTCCATAAGAGGGCGGGTCGACCATTCCAATGACATATGAACACCCCCGCCCTCGGCTGGTGTGCATATGTCAAAGGTCTCGTCAGACCCAGTCACCCAAGGTGACGGCGGGTCGCAAACGCCACGGCCTGTTGGCCGAATATGTTGACGTTTGCCGTGGAAGGCAGGCTTCCGGAGAGACTACTCCCCTAAGACGGCGGCAACTCTAGCAAGGGCCGCAGGCTAAATCAACCCGGTACCACCGCCGAGTACACCTTGAACCGACTGTTCTCGCGCAGCACCTGGCATTGACCGATGTGCGCCTCGATCAGCGGCGGGTACTTGAGAAACCCATTGGCCACGATGCGCAGCTCGCCGCGTGGCAGCAGATTACGCGTGACCTCGTTGAAGAACTGCTCGGCGATGCTGGTGTCATGGCGGATACCGGTATGGAACGGCGGGTTGCTCACCACGGCGGCATAGCGGCCGTGCACATCGCTCAGCCCATCGGATGGGTAGACCTCGGCCTGCACCTGATTCCGGCCCAGGGTCTCGGCAGCGCAGTGCAGCGCCAGCGCATCGACATCCACCAGTTCGAAGCGGCTGCCGGGATTGCGCCGCGCCAGTACCGTGGCCAGTACCCCGGCGCCACAGCCAAAGTCCAGCACCTTACCGGTGGGCAACGGCGCCAGTTCTTCCAGCAGCAATTGACTGCCCTCATCCAGCCGGCCGTGGCTGAACACCCCCGGCAGGCTTACCAGCTCGACCTGCTGGTCGGGAAATTCCAGGGTGAGGTCCTGTTGCCAGTCCGCCAGACGGAAGGGCGCCGCCTGACCGTGCACGACGGTGCGCCACAACTGGCAGTGACGCGCCGAATCGAGCTTTTCAGGCGTACCGCCATAGGGTGCCAGCAATTTCTCCGCCCGGGTGATCCCGCCCTTCTTCTCGCCGACCAGATACAGCGGACAGCCGGTCTTGAGCAGCGGCGCTATCTGCGCCAGCGCATATTCAGCCCGTTCGATAGCCTTGGGCATGACCAGAACCGCGCCATCCAGGCCATCGCGTGTTGGACACAGGTGGGAAAAGTCCAGGCGCTGCTCATCCAGCCTGTTGCGCAGCCCCAGGTACGCCGCATAGTCCCAGCTCCAGACATGCCAATCCGCCGGCAGCTCCCGGGCCAGTTCATCCGCTGGTGGGTTGACCAGCAGCAGGCGCTGGCCGGCAAACAGCTCGGCGCTGCGTTGAAGAATCTGGCTGGTATTGTCCATGGGGGAACTCCGAAGGTGAACCGGGCCGGGCATTGTACGCGCGGCGCGCAAGAGCTGAAAGCCGAGCACTGCACCTACCTGGGTTGTCGCGCCGGCGCGACGACAGCCATGGGTGACAGCCATGGACCTGCACCCCATGGGTTGTCGAGCGCCTGCTCGACGACGGGCTGGCTCCGCGGCCGCAGGCATGGCGCCCGAACGCGGGCCGGGCTACACCCCGAAAGCGCTATACACCCGGCTTGCGCGGCTTGGCCCGGGTAGTCGGCTCCGCCTGCAACGGGTCATCCGGCCAGTAATGCTTGGGGTAGCGGCCCTTCATATCCTTCTTCACCTCGGCGTAGCTACCGCCCCAGAAACCGGCCAGGTCCTGGGTTACCTGCACCGGCCTGCGGGCCGGTGACAACAGGTGCAGCTTGAGCGCCAGTCGCCCACCGGCGATACGCGGCGTGTCGACACTGCCGAACATTTCCTGCAGGCGCACCGCCAATACCGGCGGGTTTTCGCTGTAGTCGATGCGGATGCGCGAGCCGGTCGGCACTGTCCAGTGCGTGGGTGCCAGCTCGTCCAGTTGTCTGGGTAGCGGCCAGGGCAGCAGGTTGGCGAGGATCGCTGTCAGATCCAGCGCCGCAAAGTGCGCCAACCGGCTGACCTTGTCCAGCCAGGGTGCCAACCAGTCCTCCAGGGTATCGAGCAGCGCCTGGTCGGATATATCGGGCCAGATCGATTCCTGTTGCTGGTCAACATCCAACTGACGGAGCAGCAGAATACGCGCCTGCCATTGGCGCAACGGGGGATTCCAGGGCAACAGGTTGATGCCCTGCTTGCGCACCACGGCGCAGAGTGCGCGGTTGCGCTGGGCCGGGTCGATACTTTTCAGCGGTTCGCGGCTGAAGACCAGCGCACCAATGCGACGCTGCTGTTCGGCGACCAGGGTCTCGCTGCGTGCATCCCACTCCAGGGTTTGCTCCTGCTGCAGGAGCTCGGGCAAGTACTGCGGCAGCCATTGCGGATCGAGTGCAGCAGCGAGGAATATGCGTGCGTTGCGCTGGCTGGCATGCCCGCCGAGGCTGGCGATGGCCAGCCATTCCTGCTGCTGCAGACTGTCGACCTGGGCAAAGGCAGCGGAGCGACCATTGGCCAGGCGATAGTCGCTGCCCTGCTCGCCCCGGCGTCGGGCAAGGCGATCCGGGTAGGCCAGCGCCAGCAACAGGCCGGCCCAGTGCTCGCTGTCTGGCTCCGCCAGCGGCTGCTTCACATCAGACCGACCGATCAATCGCTGCCATTGCTCAGCCAGTTGGCGGGCGCGCTGCAATGCGCCTCGATCCAGTGCAGGCTCATTGCGAGGTGAGTCGAACGCTGCCAGACGCCGACCGATATCGGCGTCCTCCACGCCGCGCAGCAGATCCCTTTCGCCCAGTATCGCCGCCAGCCGGCAGGCCAGCTTGCCCAACCCCAGCTGCTGGCCACGCACCAGCATATGCGCCAGCCGCGGATGCATGGGCAACGCGGCCAGCGCCGCGCCGTGCTCGGTCAACTGCCAGCCGCGCTCATTTGTCTGCAGCGCGGCCAATTGCACCAGCAGATCCCGCCCCTGCTGCAAGGCAGCGGCCGGAGGCGGGTCCATCCACTGCAGTTCCGCCGGATCCTCGATCCCCCACTGCGCCAGTTGTAACGCCAGTGGCGCCAAGTCTGCCTGCAGGATCTCGGCCTGCCCCTGGGCGGCCAGTTGCGCGTGCTGATCCGCCGACCACAGCCGGTAGCACACGCCAGGCTCCATGCGCCCGGCACGACCGGCGCGCTGCTCGGCAGCGGCGCGGGAAATACGCCGGGTGTGCAATCGGGTCATGCCGGATACCGGATCGAAAGCCGGCTCCCGGCACAGCCCCGAATCGATGACCACGCGCACACCTTCGATGGTCAGGCTGGTCTCGGCAATCGGCGTGGCCAATACGATCTTGCGCCGCCCCGGCGGCGGCGGACTGATCGCCTGACGCTGGGCGGTAAAATCCAGGTCGCCGTACAAGGGAGTGATATCTACCTCGGACCGGTCACCCAACGCCGCTTGTAGACGTGCCTGCAAACGGCGGATTTCCGCGGCGCCCGGCAGAAACACCAGCAGGCTGCCGCTGTCGCTGGCCAATGACTGAAGAATCAGCCGTTCCAGTTGCGGCTCCAGGGGCTGACCGGGGATGGCGGCAGCGCCATGCTCGACGCGCACCGGATACTGCCGCCCTTCGCTGCTGACCAGCGGCGCATCATCCAGCAACCGGCTGACTCCGGCGGCGTCCAGGGTCGCCGACATCACCAGCAGCTTCAGCGGCATGTCGTCACGCAGGTACTGCTGGGTCTGCAGGCACAGCGCCAGGCCCAGATCGGCATCCAGGCTGCGTTCATGGAATTCGTCGAAGATTACCAGGCCAACGCCCGGCAACTCGGGGTCGGCCTGCAGCAGCCGTTGCAAAATACCCTCGGTCACCACCTCGATACGGGTGGCGGCGCTGACCCGGGTCTCCAGGCGGATGCGATAACCCACGGTCTGCCCTACCGGTTCGCCGAGCATCTGCGCCAGGCGCTCGGCTGCGGCGCGGGCGGCCAGCCGGCGCGGCTCCAGCAGGATGATCTTGTGTCCCGCCAGCCAGTCGCTACGCAGCAATGCCAGCGGTACCAGGGTGGTCTTGCCGGCCCCAGGCGGCGCCTGCAATACCACGCTGGGATGGGTCGCCAGCTGTTGGTCCAGTTCGCCCAGCACGGCGGATACGGGAAGGAGGTCGCTCATCGGCTCTCGCAATCGGGGTAAAGGCGGCATTATACCCGCCACCAGCTTCAAGCCGAGACGCCAGCGGCGTATAGTGACAATCTGAGTCATCACCCCACCATGCACGAGGAATCAAATGCGCTTGAAGGCTCTGGCCAGCGTTCTGCTGAGCACCACTCTGATCACCCAGCTATCCGCCTGCGGCACCATCTTCTACCCCGAACGCCGGGGCCAGATCAGTGGTGAGATCGATCCCGGCGTGGCCATTCTCAATGGCATAGGGCTGCTGTTCTATATCATCCCCGGCCTGATCGCCTTCGCCGTGGACTTTGCCACTGGCGCTATCTATTTCCCGGACGAGCGCTACACCCTGGCACCTGAACGTCTGAACCAGGCGGTCGATGCCGATGGTCAGGTCGACCCGCTCAAGCTCAAGGCCATCCTGGATCAGGACCTGGGCCTGCAGCTGCCGCTGGAGCAGGCCTATCAACTGTCGCACCCACCGACTGAACAACTGGCGCTGCTCGGCCTGCCGGCGCGCGGTTGATGAGCGAAGCGGCACAGCAACTGAATCAGCGCAACGCCCGGCTGCTGCGCCTGGCCACCTATGCCTCGGTGACAGTCGCGGTCATTCTGATCATCCTCAAGAGTCTGGTCTGGTTCATGTCCGGCTCGGTGAGCCTGCTGGCTTCGCTGATCGATTCGCTGATGGATGGCGGCGCCTCGCTGATCAACCTGTTTGCGATCAGCTACGCGCTGACTCCGGCGGACCGGGGCCACCGCTTCGGCCATGGCAAGGCCGAGGCCCTGGCCGGGCTGGCCCAGTCCGCCTTCATTGCCGGTTCTGCGGTACTGGTGTTGCTGCAGGGGATCGATCATCTGTTGCACCCCAGGCCTGTGGAAGCGGCCTGGTACGGGGTCGCGGTAATGCTGCTGTCGATTGTGGCCACCTTGCTGTTGCTGCGCTTCCAGCGTTATGTCATCCAGCGTACCGGCTCCACCGCCATCCGTGCCGATGCCCTGCATTACCGCTCCGACCTGCTGATGAATGCCAGCATCATCGTCGCGCTGATACTCGCCTGGTATGGCCTGCCCGGTGCCGACGCCCTGTTCGGTATCGGCGTTGCACTGTTCATCGGTTTCGGCGCACTGCAGATCGGGCGTGATGCGATCCAGATCCTGATGGATCATGAGTTGCCTGATGAGGTGCGCAAGGAGGCTCTGGAACTGGCCCGCGCCGTGCCGGGGGTGATCGATGTACATGATCTGCGCACCCGCCAATCGGGCCAGCAGTGGTTCATGCAGTTGCACCTGGAGCTGCCCGGCGAGCTGCCGCTGACCGAGGCCCATGAGCTGGGCGAGCAGGTGCGCCATGCGATCCAGCGGCGCTTTACCCAGGCCGAGGTACTGGTGCACAAGGACCCGGTTTGATCAGACGCCATGCACAAACGCAAACGGCCGACAAAGTCGGCCGTTTGCGCTGGGTCCGCTGGATATCCTCGTGGAATACTGCCTGTCCCGTGGCCTTGTGGGCGGGGTAGCCGGGTGACGATCGGGCCCGGTAGGACCTGTCGTCTCAGCGCTGCTGGTTCGCGGCAGCTGATTGGACTCGCCGGCTATGGCTTGAAAACATGTGGTTATAGTACCGAGGCAGTCGCGCCATTTCTTGCCTTTTATTGCACACAGAGGAGCATACTTCGCAATAATATCTCCCAAATCACGATCTTACCGCAATAATCAAAGGTGGCTTCATGCATGACAACAATCTGGACCGTTATGACCTGAAAATCCTCGCGGCATTGCAACAGGATGCGCGCATCAGTAACCAGGAACTGGCCGAGCGGATCGGCCTGTCACCTTCGCCCTGCTCGCGACGGGTCAAGCAGCTGGAAGACGCCGGCTATATCACCCGCCAGGTGGCACTGCTCGATCCACAGAAGCTGGGACTGACCCTGACCGCCTTCGTGATGATCGGCATGGACCGGCATACGCCGGATCGCTTCGCCAGCTTCGAGGACACCATCCGCAAGTGTCCGGAGGTACTCAATTGCAGCCTGGTCACCGGCATGGATGCCGATTACCAGTTGCGCGTGGTCGTGCCCGACATGGACCATTACCAGCAGTTCCTGCTGGGCACACTGACCCGCATCGAGGGTGTATCCAGCGTACGCTCCAGCTTTGTGCTGAACCAGGTGGTATCCAGTACGGAATTGCCGCTCAACCATCTGGTCAGTAAATAACCACCCTCTTCCCTTCACTACAGGAGACCGTCGTGTCCTACGAAGAATTCGAAGCCCTTGCCCTGCCCCTGACCCTCTTCGCCCTGGTGGCGTTCATGGCCTTTATCGTCTGGGATCTGGCCAAACAGTCGAAGGCCGGCCGTTATGGCACCATGGTGCTGTTCTTCGCGCTGGGGCTGGGGGTAGCCGCCTTCGTGATCAAGGAAATCGTGATCACAGTCATCGGCTGATTCCATCGGCCTCGGCCACTCCCTTGAATCCTGACTCACTGCGCTCATACTGTTGGCAAGGAGAAGGAGCCGCGATCATGACATCGAATACCTGTGCCGAAACCCATGAAGTAACCAATCAGGTCCCCCCGCTGGACGGTCTCAACCTCTACCGCAGCGATCTGCCACTGCAACAGTGGGTGCATCGCTACCGGGGCGACTGGGCCGATGAGCAGCTATCGGCCTACGGTCAGCTGGCCGGCGGTCCGCTGATGCAGGCCGGCTTCCTGGCCAACGCCAACCCACCGGTGTTCCACAGTCATGACCGCTATGGCCACCGTATCGATGTGGTGGAGTTCCACCCCGCCTACCATGAGCTGATGAGTGCCGGCATAGCCCATGGCATCACCAGCGCGCCCTGGACCGACCCGCGCCCCGGCGCCCAGGTGGCCCGGGCCGCGACCATGTACCTGCACAACCAGGCCGAGGCCGGTACCAGTTGTCCGATGACCATGACCTTTGCCTGTGTTCCAGCACTGCGCCTGCAGCCGGATCTGGCGGAGAAGTGGCTGCCGAAGATTCTCTCCCGCGAGTACGATCCGCGCAATCTGCCGATGGAACGCAAGAGCGGCCTGACCATCGGCATGGCGATGACCGAGAAACAGGGCGGCACCGATGTGCGCGCCAATACCACGCGTGCCTTGCCGGTGGGCAGCGGCGGTCCCGGCCAGCCCTATGAGCTGGTCGGGCACAAGTGGTTCTGCTCGGCGCCCATGTGCGATGCCTTTCTGACCCTGGCGCAGACCGACAAGGGCCTGAGCTGCTTCCTGTTGCCGCGCCATCGTCCCGACGGCAGTCGCAACCAGTTCTATATCCAGCGGCTGAAGGACAAGCTCGGCAACCAGGCCAATGCCTCCAGCGAAGTGGAGTTTCGCGGGGCGTTGGCGTGGATGCTCGGCGAGGAGGGTCGCGGTGTGCCGACCATCATCGAGATGGTGTCCATGACCCGCTTCGATTGCATGATCGGCTCCAGTTCGTTGATGCGCCAGGCGCTGACCCAGGCGACACATCACTGCGCGCACCGGCTGGTCGGTGGCCGGGTGCTGGTCGAGCAACCGCTGATGCAGAACGTGCTGGCCGATCTGGCGCTGGAAAGCGAGGCGGCGCTGGCGCTGACCATGCGCATGGCCGGCGCGCTGGACACCCCCGATGACGAGCATGAGGCCGGTTTCATTCGGCTGGCCACCGCCATCGGCAAGTACTGGATCTGCAAGCGGGCCCCGGCGATGATCAATGAGGCACAGGAGTGCCTGGGCGGCGCGGGCTATGTGGAAGACAGCATTCTGCCGCGGCTGTATCGCGAGGCGCCGGTGAATTCGATCTGGGAAGGCTCCGGCAATGTGCAATGTCTGGATGTGCTGCGGGCACTGTCGAAGGAGCCGGGCGTGGTCGAGATGTTGTTTGCCGAGCTGGATGATGGCAAGGGTGATGCCCGGTTGCAGGCCCATGTAGACAGGCTGAAGCAGCATTTCGCCGACAAGGACGATATCCAGTATCGCGCCCGGCAACTGACCGAGGATATCGCCGTGGCGCTGCAGGCGAGGCTGTTGCTGCAGGCCGGCAACAATATGGTATCCGACGCCTTTATTGCCAGTCGGCTGGAAGGGCATGGCCGGGTGTATGGCACCCTGCCCCGTGGGGTGGATGTGCGGGGGCTGGTTGAGCGTAGTATGCCGCAGGGGGGCTGGTAGACTATCCGGCGTTGGTGCTTCCAGGTTGGGGGGCTGGGTCTACGGCAGGCGCGGAGTCACCGCGATGAGCAGCATTGTCATTGCGAGCCACGCAGTGGCGCGGCAATCCAGAACGAGTGCGCCGGCGACTCCGTGCCCGTGGATTGCTTCACCGCATCGCGGTTCGCAATGACGAAGAGGGACGGCTGATCTGCATCATTTCCCCATCCTCTTGTCCGTCATTGCGAGCCCGTAAGGGCGCGGCAATCTATTTGCTCGTCATTGCGAGTCCGAAGGGCGCGGCGATCCACAGCGGACTGGCCGTATGATGCTTCGCCTGTTTTCTGGACTGCTCGGGCAAAGCTCATTAGCATGGTCCCCCACTCATCACCTCGATCGACCATGAAGCAACCTCCACGCAAACCTACCCCACCCCGCCGCCCGGCCAAACCCCGGCGCCAGGCTGCGTCACCGCCGGCAAATCCGATACTGATCGCGCTGAACAAGCCCTTCGATGTGCTGACCCAGTTCACCGATGGCCAGGGTCGCGCGACGCTGAAGGACTTTGTCGATGTACCGGGCATCTACCCTGCCGGCCGGCTGGACCGGGACAGCGAGGGGTTGTTGCTGTTGACCAACGATGGTCGGTTGCAGGCACGCATCACCGACCCGAAGCACAAGCTGGCCAAGACCTACTGGGTACAGGTGGAAGGTGAACCGAGCGAGCAGCAGCTCGAGCAGTTGCGTGCCGGGCCGCTATTGAATGACGGGCCTACCCGGCCCGCCGACGTGGAGCAGATTGCCGAGCCGTCGCTCTGGCCACGCGATCCACCGGTACGCTTTCGCAAGAGCATTCCCACCGCCTGGCTGGCGATCACCATCCGCGAAGGTCGCAATCGCCAGGTGCGGCGGATGACCGCTGCTGTCGGTCTGCCAACGCTGCGGCTGGTCAGGGTACGTATCGGGGAATGGGAATTGGGCGAGCTGCAGCCGGGGCAATGGCGGGAGGTCTGAGCTAGCTACCTCGGGACTGGATATATCTGTCCAATATCCCGGCTACGCCAGGGCGCGGAGCGATGGCTGGGCTACGCTAGTCGTCGCGCAGGTGCGCGACAACCCGAGCCCCCGGGTCCGCGTTCGGGCGCTACGCCTGCAGGTTCTCAGCCGCTGCACAGCCCCGTCGTCGCGCGGGTGCGCGACAACCCGGTGGGGTGGAGCGCCCCGAAGCATGGCATAAGTACTCAGCCTTCACTGCCCTGCGCCGCCGCCTGCCGCTCCTGTTTCCTGCGTGACAGGATCCAGACGAAGAACACCGGCACGAACAGTACGCCCAGCGCGGTCGCGGTAAGCATACCGCCGATCACCCCAGTGCCGATGGCGCGCTGACTGGCCGCCCCGGCACCCGTGGCGATGGCCAGGGGCAAGACGCCGAGCATGAAGGCCAGCGAGGTCATGATGATCGGGCGGAAACGCAGTCGTGCCGCTTCCACCGCCGCTTCGGTCAGGGTTCGCCCTTCGGCGTACAGGTCCTTGGCGAATTCGACGATCAGGATGGCGTTCTTCGCCGCCAGGCCGATGATGGTGATCAGGCCGACCTTGAAGTACACGTCATTGGGCATACCCAGCACGGTCACCGCCAATACCGCGCCCAGTGCGCCGATCGGCACGATCAGGATCACCGATAGCGGAATTGCCCAGCTCTCGTACAACGCCACCAGCAACAGGAATACGACGATCAGCGCCAGCGCCAGCAGAATGGGCGCCTGGGCGCCGGCCAGCTTCTCCTGGAAGGACAACCCGGTCCATTCGTAACCCACCCCGCGGGGCAGTTCGCTGACGATGCGCTCGATCTCGGCCATGGCCGCACCGCTGCTGTAGCCCGGCGCCGCGTCCCCGGAGATCTTGAACGCCGGGTAACCGTTGTAGCGGACGAACTGCACCGGGCCATTTTCCCATTCCATCTCGACGAAGGCCGACAGCGGCACCTGCTCGCCCAACTGGTTGGGTACGTACAGGCGGGTGACGTCTTCCGGGGTCATGCGGTTGTCCACATCGGCCTGCACCACCACCTTCTGCATCCGGCCGAAGTTGGTGAACTCGTTGATCAGCGCCGAGCCGAAGGCGCTGGACAGGGTCGAGCTGATGGCGTCGAAACCGACGCCCAGGGTCTCGGCCTTCTGTCGGTCGATATGCAGGCGCAACTGGGGTGCATCCTCCAGGCCTTCCATCATGGCGTAGGCGATGACCGGGGAGCTGTTGGCTTTCTGCAGCAGCTCGTTGCGCGCCGCGAGCATGGCTTCACGCCCCAACCCGCCGCGGTCCTGCAGACGCAGGGCGAAGCCGCCGGAGGTGCCCAGGCCGTCGATCGAGGGTGGCTGTACGGCGAAGATGGTGCCATCGGCGATGCTCCCCAGGGTCTGGTTGGCGCGCTGGGTCTCGGCCTGCACCGATTCCTCCTTACCGCGCTCGGACCAGTCGACCAGGGTCGGGAATGCCAGCGCCGCATTCTGCCCCATTCCGGAGAAGCTGAAGCCCATCACCGAGACGACCCCGGCCACGCTGGGCCGCGACAGGAAGTGTTCTTCCATCGCCTCGACGGTCTTTTCCGTGCGCGGGGTGGTGGCACCCGGCGGCAGTTGCACGTCGACGATCATGTAGCCCTGGTCTTCGGCCGGGAGAAAGGCTTCGGGCAGGCGCAGGTAGGAGAAGGCCAGTGCCGCGACGATGGCCAGATACACCAGCATGAATGCGCCCGAGCGCTTGACCAGGCCGCCAGTGGTGCGCTGATAGCCACGGGTCAGGCCGCCGAAACGGCGGTTGAACCAGCCAAAGAAGCCCTTCTTCTCGGCGTGCTGCCCCTTGGGCACCGGTTTGAGCAGGGTCACGCACAGCGCGGGGGTCATGCTCAGGGCCAGGAAGCCGGAGAACAGGATGGAGACCGCCAGCGACAGGGAGAACTGCTGGTAGATTACCCCCACCGAGCCACCCATGAATGCCAGCGGGAAGAATACCGCCGACAACACCATGGTAATACCGACGATGGCCCCGGTGATCTGCTTCATCGCCTTGCGGGTGGCCTCCTTGGGCGACAGGCCCTCCTCGGCCATGATCCGCTCGACGTTCTCCACCACCACGATGGCATCGTCCACCAGAATCCCGATCGCCAATACCATGCCGAACATGGTCATCATGTTGACCGAGAAGCCGATCACCGACATCACCGCAAAGGTACCCAGCAGACAGACCGGCACGACGATGGTCGGAATCAGCGTATAGCGGAAGTTCTGCAGGAACAGGAACATCACCAGGAACACCAGCACCACGGCCTCGGCCAGGGTCGCCACCACCTTCTTGATCGCCACGTCGACGAAGATCGAGGTGTCGTAGGGAACGGAATACTCCATGTCCTCGGGGAACAGCGCCGATAGCTCCTGCAGCCGCTGCTTGACCGCATTGGCGGTGGCGATCGCATTGGCATCGGAGGTCAGCTGTACCGCCGCCGCGGCCGCCGGCTGGCCATTGAGGCGGGAACTGAAGCGGTATTCCTCGCGGCCCATCTCCACCCGGGCCACATCTCCCAGGCGTACCGTGGAGCCGTCGGGGTTGGCGCGCAGCACTATGTCGCTGAACTCCTCGGCGGTTTCGAGCGTACCCTGCACTATCAGGGTCGCGGTCAGCTCCTGTTCGCTGGTGCCGGGCTGTTCGCCGAAGCTCCCCGCCGGCACCTGGACGTTCTGCGCGGCGATAGCCCGGTTCACGTCGTCGACGGAAAGGCCGTAGCCGACCAGCCGCGACGGATCGACCCAGACCCGCATTGCCCGCTCGGAGGAGAACATCTGCACCCGGCCGACGCCAGGCAGACGGCGGATCTCGTTGTTGATGTTGCGCGCGGCGTAGTCGGCCAGCCCGACCGGATCCTTGTCACCGTTCTTGTAGCTGAGGGCGTAGATCATCAGGAAGTTGCTGCTGGCCTGCTCCACCTGCAGCCCCTGCTGCAATACCGGCTGCGGCAGGCGTGCCTCGGCGCGCTTGAGGCGGTTCTGCACATCGACCTGGGCCATGTCCGGATCGGTGCCCGGGGCGAAGGTAACGTTGATCTCGGCCATGCCATTGGAGCTGCTGGACGACTCGTAGTAGAGCAGCCCCTTGGCACCGTTGAGCTCCTCCTCGATGAGACTGGTGACCGTCTCGTTGAGAATGGTCGCCGAGGCGCCGGGATAGGTGGCATAGATCATGATCTGTGGCGGTGCCACGTTGGGGTACTGGGCTACCGGCAGCGAAGGTATCGCCAGCAGGCCGGCCAGACAGATGAAGATCGCCACCACGAAGGCGAAGTTGGGGCGATTGATGAAAAACTGCGGCATGCTCTTTCCTCTGCATTGGGCAATCGGTCGGGATCAAAGGCCGGGCTCGTCGATATGAGCCCGGCGGCTGGCTCACTCGTCCGTATCGCCCTCCGACTGCTTGGCTGTCACCGGCTCCACCGTGCTGCCGGGCTGAAACTTGGCCACGGCATCGACGATCACCCGCTCGCCCTGCTCCAGACCGGACACCACCTGCCAGTCACTGCCTCGCATGGCGCCCAGTTCCACCTGGCGTTCCTGCACCTGATTCTCCCCGTCGACCACCAGCACCCGGGGAATGCTGTCGGTGCCGCGCTGCACGGCGCGCTGGGGAATGAACACGGCCGACGGCTCGACGCCCAGCTCGGTCTGTACCCGCACATACATGCCAGGCAGCAGCACCGCATCGGGATTGGGCAACTCCGCGCGCAGGGTCACCTGACCGGTGCTGCGGTCCACCGAGATATCGGAGAACAGCAACCGTCCCTCCTGGCTGAAGCCATCGCGCCCCAGGGTAATGCGCACCCGGGCGGCACCGTCCTCCTGCAGTTCGATACGCCCATCGGCAGCGGCGGCGCGCAGGCGCAACAATTCATCCACCGACTGGGTGAAGTCCGCGTAGATCGGGTCCAGTTGCTGTATCCGCGCCATGGGCGTGGCCTCGCCCTGGCCGACCAGCGCCCCTTCGGTAACCAGTGCCCGGCCGATGCGCCCGTCGATCGGTGCCTTCACCGTGGCGTAATCCAGGTTCAGGCGGGCGGTCTGCAGTGCCGCCTCGGCGGAAAGCTTCTCCGCCTGGGCGCTCTTCTGTGAGGCGATGGCGTTGTCATAGTCCTGCTGGCTGATGGCCCGGGCTTCGACCAGCGGCTCATAGCGCCGTACCAGGCTGTCCGCCTGATACACATTGGCCTCGGCCCGGGCCAGCGCACCACGCGCCTGCGCCAAGGCAGCTTCCAGCGGGGCCGGATCGATCCGGAACAGCACATCCCCCGCCTGCACGTTGGCCCCCTCCTCGAACAGGCGTTCCAGCACGATACCGGGAACCCGCGCCCGCACTTCGGCGGTTCGCGCCGGTTCGATACGGCCCGGCAAGTCGCCGGTCAGCATGTGCGCGGCGGGCTCGATGATCTGCACCCGGGCCTGGGGCGGCGGCTGATCCTGCTCGGCATCGCTCTGCTGCTGGCACCCGGCGAGCACCAGCATGGTCAGCAAAACGAGAGTAGTGGATATGGAAAGATGCCATGAACTGCGCATTGTGCATTTCCTTGGGTCAAAGAGTACGAAGTACTGCAAACGGAGGTGGACAGAATTTGGAGAACGCGATGCTACTCCTCTGAGTCATATGAATCAAATTTGATTCATATGACTGTTTGTGTAGTTATGTGTAAACTCGCGGCCATTGACACGAGTCCGTTATTAGTGACAGCTCGTCCACCATTCCGTTACCAATCAGATGACACCCAATACCGAAGAATCCCTGTTACGCCCCCTCGCCCTGGCCCTGAGCGAGAATCCCGGTGCCACCCTGCAGGAGCTGGCCAAGGCAGCCGGCGTAAGCCGAGCCACCCTGTACCGCTTCGCCGCCACCCGTGAACAGTTGCTGGATACGGTGAAGCAGCATGTACTGCAGGTCATGGCGCAGATTCTCGACACCGCCGGGCTGGAAACCCGCCCGCCGCTGGAGGCGCTGCGCCAGTTGACCGCCAATTACATCGCGGAAAAGGAATTCTGCGCTTTCATGATGACCCAGTTCGACCCCTACATTAAGGTCCACTCCAAGACGCCGATTCCGGATGAATGCACCGTGCACGAGCAGCGCCTGGATCATTTCTTCCAGCAGGGCCAGGCCGCCGGCGTCTTCCGCCCCAATGTGCCCTGCCGCTGGCTCACCGACCTGTACTTCGGTTTCATCTATACCCTGTGCGAGTCGGAACACCGCGGCCGGATTGCCCGGGCGGACATGCAGATGCTGTTCGAGGACATGTTTCTGAATGGGGCGCTGGCGCGTACTGACTGATCCTGCAGTGCAAAGCTGACAGGGTCTGTGTCAGCGCGGGTGGGGGAAGGAGGCTTGCGGAACTCGCACCCCGCCATCCATGGCGCTCGTCTACGGCCATCCCTGGCCGCAGACGGTTCCGCAAGCCTCCTTCCCCCACCCGCGCCCTCCTCCCCCACAGCTTCCGCCGACGGTTCTTGATATACTCCCTGGTTCTTGCAAAACAGCTTGTTTATGCCATGAAAAGGGCGCGCCGGAATCGCGCCGCCATACCGATAACCTGCCCGCTGATGGTAAGCTTGCCCCATGACTACACCTACTCCCTTTCGCCCTGTTGTCCTCTGTCTGTCCGGCCATGATCCCAGTGGCGGCGCCGGCCTGCAGGCCGATATCGAAGCCCTGATTGCCCAGGGTTGCCATGCCGCGCCGGCGGTCACCGCACTGACCGTGCAGAATACCGTTGATGTCATCGACTTCCGCGTGCTGGATCGCGAATGGGTGCTGGCCCAGGCCAACGCCGTGCTCAATGACATGCCGGTGTCAGCCGTCAAGCTCGGCATGCTCGGCAATCTGGAGATGGTCGACACCGTGGTCGAGATCATGCTCGCCCATCCCGAGCTGCCCCTGGTCTGCGACCCGGTGTTGCGCGCCGGTGGTGGCGGTTCGCTGGGCAAGGATGAAGTCGGTTATGCCATGCGCGAAAAGCTGCTGCCGCTGGCCCGGATCGTCACCCCCAACCTGCCGGAAGCCCGCATCCTCGCCGAGCTGCCCGACGGCACCGCCGACCAGTGCGCGGACAAACTGCTGCAGCGCTGCCAGAACCTGCTGATCACCGGCGGCCATGGCGATGAGCAGGACATCCATAACCGGCTTTATTGCCAGGACGGCAGCCGGCACACTTTCACCTGTGCGCGTCTGCCCGGCAGCTACCACGGCTCCGGCTGCACCCTGGCCAGCACCCTGGCCGGTCGTCTGGCCCTGGGCGAGGGTCTGGTCAGCGCGGTGAAAACCGCCCTGGACTATACCTGGCGCACCCTGCGTGATGCCGAACAGCCCGGCCAGGGCCAGTATGTACCGCGGCGCCTGCCGCTGGATTTCTGCCAATGACCCTGCACGGCCTGTACGCCATCACCGACAGCCAGTTGCTGGCGGACGACCGCCTGCTACCCTGGGTCGAGGCCGCACTGGCTGGTGGCACCCGCCTGCTGCAGTACCGCGACAAGAGCGGAGATGCCGCGCGCCGGCGGGATGAAGCCGGCCAGCTCAAGGCCCTGTGCGTGCAGTATGGTGCCGACCTGCTGATCAACGACGACCTGCCCCTGGCCAGCGCGCTGAATGTCGGCGTGCACCTGGGGCGCGACGATGGCTGCCTGCGCGAAGCCCGCCAGCAGTTGGGCGCGCAGGCGATCGTCGGTGCCACCTGCCACGCCAGCCTGGACCATGCTGAACAGGCCATCGCCGACGGCGCCAGCTATATCGCCTTCGGCCGTTTCTTTCAATCGGTCACCAAGCCCGGCGCACCGGCAGCCACGCCGGCGCTGCTGCAACAGGCGCGCGCCCGCTTCGATACACCGATCGTCGCCATCGGCGGCATCACCCTGGACAATGCATCGCCGCTGCTGGCCGCCGGAGCCGACCTGCTGGCGGTGATCCATGGCCTGTTCGGCGCCGATTCGGCCGCCGAGGTACAGCGCCGCGCCCAGGCTTTCAATGAACTGTTTGAGAACTGAGAGACCACACCATGTCCCGTTCGGAAACCCTTTTTGCCAGTGCCCAGAAACACATCCCCGGTGGCGTCAACTCCCCGGTACGCGCGTTCCGCAGCGTCGGGGGCACACCGCTGTTCATCAAGCACGCCGAAGGCGCCTATATCATCGATGAAGACGACAAGCGCTATGTGGACTATGTCGGTTCCTGGGGCCCGATGATCCTCGGCCACAGCCATCCTGATGTGCTGGACTCGGTACGCCGCCAGTTGGAACATGGCCTGTCCTATGGCGCACCGACCGCCATGGAAACCGAGATGGCCGAACTGGTCTGCTCCATGGTGCCGTCGATGGACATGGTGCGCATGGTCAGCTCCGGCACCGAGGCGACCATGAGCGCCATTCGCCTGGCCCGCGGTTACACCGGTCGCGACACCATCATCAAGTTCGAGGGTTGCTACCACGGCCACTCCGACAGCCTGCTGGTCAAGGCCGGCTCCGGCGCCCTGACCTTCGGCGTCCCCAGCTCGCCCGGGGTACCGGCCGCCTTCGCCCAGCACACCCTGACCCTGCCCTACAATGACATCGAAGCCGTGCGCCAGACCCTCAGCACCGCCGGCAAGGATATCGCCTGCATCATCGTCGAACCGGTGGCGGGCAACATGAACTGCGTGCCGCCGGTACCGGGTTTCCTCGAAGGCCTGCGCGAGGTGTGTGACGAGCATGGTGTGGTACTGATCTTCGACGAAGTGATGACCGGCTTCCGCGTTGCCCTCGGCGGTGCCCAGGCCCACTACGGCGTGACTCCCGACCTGTCCACCTTCGGCAAGATCGTCGGCGGTGGCATGCCGGTCGGCGCCTTCGGCGGCAAGCGCGAGATCATGGAGTGCATCTCGCCGCTGGGCCCGGTGTACCAGGCCGGCACCCTGTCGGGTAACCCGCTGGCCATGGCCGCCGGGTTGACCACCCTGAAACTGATCAGCCGCCCGGGCTTCCACGACGAACTGAACACTTACACCAGCCGTATGCTGCAGGGCCTGCAGGATCGTGCCGATGCCGCCAGCGTACCCTTCGTCACCACCCAGGCCGGCGGCATGTTCGGCCTGTACTTCAGCGGCGCCGACAGCATCCAGACCTTCGAGGACGTGATGGCCAGCGATGCCGAACGCTTCAAGGCCTTCTTCCACCAGATGCTCGACCAGGGCGTGTACTTCGCCCCCAGCGCCTATGAAGCCGGCTTCACCTCCATCGCCCATGGCGAGACCGAGCTGCAGCTGACGCTGGACGCCGCCGAGCGGGCCTTCGCGGCACTATGATCAAGGCGCGCTCATCGCTGCCGCCAGCGGTGCGGCCAGCCACCCCGGTGGTTGGCCTGCACGCCGATCCGGCGCACAATGGCGCCATGCATGTACCCAGTCAGCGAGCCAGCCGACCATGACCAATGCTCTTCGCTGTGTCTTCATCCTATGCACCCTGGCCGGGGCAGGCAGCGTACCCACCGCCCTCGCCCAGTCCCAGGCACCTCTGGTGATCAGCACCGAGGAGCGCTGCGCCTTCAACCGCGTCGACGACGACAGCCTGGCGCTGGCGCTGGAGAACTGCATCGAACTGGCCGAGGCCGAGGACATGCAGGCGCAGTTCGAGATGGGCGAGCTGTATTATCACGGTGAGCGGGCCGAGCGGGATCTGGCGGCCGCGCTGAAATGGTATGAACGAGCCTCGATCCAGGGGCATCCGGATGCCCAGTACCGTCTCGGGCTGATGCACATGAATGGCGAGGGCGTGGAGCGCAACCTGCCGCAAGCCTACATTATGCTGAAGATGGCAGCGGTCAATGGGCAAGACGCGGCAATGGACGCCAGCGATCTGCTGGCAGAGGAAATGAGTCCCGAAGAAATCGGCACCGCCACCCAGGTCCTGGGCACGCTGTTCCGCAATTATCTGCGGCATATTCGGGAGGAGCAACTGCGGCAGTTTCAGCCGGAAAACCCTCCCCCCTCTCCCCCAACCCCTCTCCCGCAAGGGGAGAGGGGAGCTGGCACAGTAAACATGGATTGACTTCGCTCTCTTTGAAAGCAGGGCACCAACGACTCCAGTGTTCTGCAGAATAGCTTCAGCGAGCAGAGCCTCCCCAGAAAATCAGCTATTCCCCGCCCCAGGCCCCGGCGGCATCGGAAAGGACATGACATTGCTGCCGCCCTTGGCTTCGCTGATCTTGGCCTGCCCCACCCGCTCGACCTCATCGATACGCACGATGGCATGCGCCGGAATGAAGCTGCGGTTGACGCCCTCGAACTGGTTCTTGAGCTTTTCCTCGCCCGGATCGACCAGCATCTGGGAACGCTCACCGAACACCAATTCCTCGATTTCCAGAAAGCCCCACAGCTCACTCTGGAATATATGACGCGCGTACAGTTCGTACACCTGACCCTGATTGAGAAAAATCACCCGGAAAATGGGTTGTTGCTTGTCTTTGCTCATGAACTCACACATTGCACAACATGGATACCGGCTGCAGGCGCTCGGACGCCCGGCCAAAGGTCGCGGATCATAGCATATCTGCGTAAATCACAAGGCCCCCGAGTTACCAACGGTGCGCAAGCAACGAGCAGTAGTGGCAGGGACGGCGCCACAGAACCGTCTGCGGCCAGGGATGGCCGTAGACGAGCGCCATGGATGGCGGGGTGCGCGTTCTGTGGCGCCGTCCCTGCCACTACTGCCTCCCGCGCACTTGCCGCTTATACCCACGGCACGATCAAGCAGACCACCTCCCCCGACAGCCACCATCACATTGTCCCGACCATCCGTGTATAATCGCCGTTTTTCTCCACGAGTCACCCGCACAGACCCCATGGCCAAGAAACTTTTTATCCAGACCCACGGCTGCCAGATGAACGAGTACGACAGCTCGCGCATGGCAGACCTGCTCGGTGAACATCAGGCAATGGAACTGACCGACCGCCCCGACGAGGCCGATGTCATCCTGCTCAACACCTGTTCGATTCGCGAGAAGGCGCAGGAGAAGGTGTTTTCCGAGCTGGGCCGCTGGCGTCCGTTGAAGGAAAAGAACCCCGACCTGATCATCGGCGTCGGCGGCTGCGTGGCCAGCCAGGAAGGCACCGCGATCCGTGATCGCGCCTCCTATGTCGACGTGGTATTCGGTCCGCAGACCCTGCACCGCCTGCCGGAAATGATCAACGCCGCACGCAGCACCGGCACCGCCCAGGTCGACGTATCCTTCCCCGAGATCGAGAAGTTCGACCGCCTGCCCGAGCCCCGGGTGGATGGCCCGACCGCCTATGTGTCGGTGATGGAAGGCTGCAGCAAGTACTGCAGCTTCTGCGTGGTGCCCTACACCCGCGGCGAAGAAGTCAGCCGCCCGTTCGATGACGTGCTCGCCGAGTGCGTGCACCTGGCGGAGAATGGCGTGCGCGAGATCACCCTGCTGGGGCAGAATGTCAACGGCTATCGCGGCGAAACCCATGATGGCGGTATCGCCGATCTGGCCGACCTGATCCGGGTAGTTGCGGAAATCGACGGTATCGACCGCATCCGCTACACCACCTCGCACCCGCTGGAGTTCTCCGACAGCCTGATCCGCGCCCACGCCGAAGTGCCGGAGCTGGTCAAATACCTGCACCTGCCAGTGCAATCCGGCTCCGACCGGGTACTGGCCGGCATGAAGCGCAACCACACCGCACTGGAGTACAAGTCCCGAGTGCGCAAGCTCAAGGCGGCGGTGCCGGACATCATTCTCAGCTCGGACTTCATCGTCGGCTTTCCCGGTGAAACCGACCGCGACTTCGAGCAGACCATGAAACTGGTGGAAGACATCGGCTTCGACTTCTCCTACTCCTTCGTCTACAGCGCACGCCCCGGCACCCCGGCCTCCGACCTGCCCGACGACACGCCGATGGAGGTCAAGAAGCAGCGCCTGCAGATCCTCCAGGCCCGGCTCAACCAGCAGGGTTTCGAGAACAGCCGGCGCATGGTCGGCAGCACCCAGCGCATCCTGGTGACCGACTATTCGAAGAAAGACCCCGGCATGCTGCAGGGGCGCACCGAGCATAACCGCATCGTCAATTTCCGCTGCGACAATCCGCGCCTGATCGGCCAGTTCGTCGAGGTCCACATCGACGAGGCCCTGCCCCACTCCCTGCGCGGCAGCCTGCCGACCGACACAGTGCACTGAGACCGTCGCCCGCCATGGCGGGCGACGGCGCACCACCCGCTTTGCATAGCCCGCTTTGCGCGCTATGCTGTGTTTTCCTGACTGCCATATGGCCACCTACAGACCAATTTGAACGTTCCCTTGACTATTCATCGCTTCAGCATCGAACCTGTGGATTCCCGGCGTTTCGCCAGCCTCTGCGGCCAGTTCGATGAAAACCTGCACCTGATCGAACAACGCCTCGGCATCGAAGTCCGCAACCGCGGCAACCATTTCGAACTGATCGGCGATCCGGCCATCACCCGTTCCGCCGAGGCGGTATTGCGCCAGTTGTATCGCGAAACCCGCGACAACAAGGACCTGTCACCCGATACCGTGCACCTGTATCTGCAGGAATCCGGGCTGGAGAACCTCAGCGAAAGCCTGCAACAGGGCGATGGCCACAAACCAGTGGTACTGCGCACCAAGCGCATGACCATCCAGCCACGCGGGCCGAACCAGCAGAGCTACGTGCGCTCGATCCAGGAACACGACATCAACTTCGGCATTGGCCCGGCCGGTACCGGCAAGACCTATCTGGCCGTCGCCTGCGCGGTGGATGCGCTGGAGCGCGAGCAGATCCGCCGTATCCTGCTGGTGCGCCCGGCGGTCGAGGCCGGCGAGAAGCTGGGCTTCCTGCCCGGCGACCTGTCGCAGAAGATCGACCCCTACCTGCGCCCGCTGTATGACGCCCTGTACGAGATGCTCGGCTTCGAGCAGGTAGCCAAGCTGATCGAGAAGCAGGTGATCGAAGTGGCCCCGCTGGCCTACATGCGCGGACGCACGCTGAACAACAGCTTCATCATTCTCGATGAGAGCCAGAACACCACGCTGGAACAGATGAAGATGTTCCTTACCCGCATCGGCTTTGGCTCCACCGCAGTGATCACCGGCGATATCACCCAGGTCGACCTGCCGCGCGGCACCCGCTCGGGGCTGACCCATGTGATGGATGTACTCAAGGACGTGAAAGGCATCGGCTTCACCCACTTCAAGTCCAAGGACGTGGTGCGTCACCCGCTGGTGCAGCGTATCGTCGAAGCCTATGACCGCTTCGACCAGCGCCAGGAGCATGAGCGCAAGGAGCGCAAGGAGCGCCAGAATGACCATTGAGGTAGACATACAAAGGGCCAGCGAGGCCCCCGATCAACCCGATGACGACAGCCTGATACGCTGGGCCGCCCTGGCCCTGCGTGACAAACCCGACCACGAACTGACCATCCGTCTGGTCGATGCCGACGAGAGTCAGGCACTGAACAGCGAGTACCGGCACAAGGACTACCCGACCAATGTGCTGTCCTTCCCCGCCGACCTGCCCCCTGAACTGAACATCCCGCTGCTCGGCGACCTGGTCATCTGCGTGCCGGTGGTCAATCGCGAAGCAGCCGAACAGGGCAAACCGCGTGAGGCCCACTGGGCGCACATGGTCATCCACGGCTGCCTGCACCTGCTCGGCCATGACCATATCGAGGATGCCGATGCCGAGGCCATGGAACAGCTGGAACGCCAACTGCTGGCCGAGCTGGGCATTGCCGACCCCTATCTTGAATCCGACGAGTGATGAGTAACAGTCCCATGAGCGAAGATCGACCGAGCAACGGCCCCAAGTCCTGGCTGGAGAGACTGGTCCAGCCGTTTGCCCACGAGCCACGCAACCGTCAGGAATTGCTCGAACTGCTGCGCGAGGCCCAGCGCAACGAGGTACTCGATATCGAGGCGCTGGCCATCATCGAGGGCGCGCTGCAGGTCGCCGACATGCAGGTGCGCGACATCATGATCCCGCGTTCGCAGATGACCACCATCAAGGCTTCGCAGACACCCCGCGAGTTCCTGCCCGCAGTCATCGAGGCGGCTCACTCGCGGTTCCCGGTGATCGGCGAGAGTATCGACGATGTGCTCGGCGTCCTGCTGGCCAAGGACCTGCTGCCGCTGCTGCTGGAAGGCAACACCGAGCGCTTCAACATCAAGGATATACTGCGTCCGGCCACCTGCGTCCCGGAATCCAAGCGGCTCAACGTGCTGCTCAAGGAATTCCGCTCGACCCACAACCACATGGCCATCGTCATCGACGAGTATGGTGGCGTGTCCGGGCTGATCACCATCGAGGACGTACTGGAACAGATCGTCGGTGATATCGAGGATGAACACGACATCGACGACGAGGACTACATCAAGCCGCTACCCTCCGGTGATTTCCTGGTCAAGGGCCTGACGCCGATCGAGGACTTCAACGAGCATTTCAATACCGGCTTCTCCGATGAAGAGTTCGATACCTTCGGCGGCCTGGTGATGAATGCCTTCGGCCATCTGCCCAAACGCAACGAGATCGTCGAACTGGACGGTTTCCGGGTGCGCATTCTCAACTCCGACAGCCGCCGCGTGCATCTGCTGCGAGTGACCCTGATCCAGCCCTGAATTCCGACGAGGTCATTCCTCATGCCACCGTTTCAGGTAATAGACCGCGTCATTGCGAGGAGCAAGGGGGCGGCCATCCGCCGACGCGGCAACCCACTGACTCGGAGCAGCCGGCCAGCTCTGGATTGCCGCGCCCCAGAGGGCTCGCAATGACGAACAGGAAATACCTCAGAACATGAAGTCGATCCCTTGCACATTCCTTGGATGGCTGCGCGGTCCCGGCTGGCCCGGGCACCTGCTGGCGCTGTGCGCCGGCATCCTGACCACGCTGTCCTTCACCCCCTTCGATATCTGGCCGCTGGGCCTGCTGTCGGTCGCCCTGTTGTATCAGGGGCTGCACAGCCTGGATGCCCGGCAGGCTGCCTGGCGCGGCTGGTGCTGGGGTGTCGGGCTGTTTCTCAGCGGCGTATCCTGGATCTATGTCAGCATCCATGTGCATGGCTATGCCGCACCGGCGCTGGCGGCGCTGCTGACCGTCGGGCTGGTGCTGGGTCTGGCGCTGATCCTGGCGCTGATGGCCTGGCTGTGGGCCCGCTGGTTGCGGCCAACCGGCAATCCCTGGCTGGCCAGCACCGGCTTCGCCGCATTATGGGTGGCGCAGGAATTCTTTCGCAGCTGGTTCCTCACCGGTTTCCCCTGGCTGTATCAGGGCTATGCCCATACCGACACCTGGCTGGCAGGCTGGGCGCCGGTGGGCGGCGTCTGGCTGCTCAGCTTCCTCACCGTGTTCAGCGCTTGCCTGCTCAGCGAATGGGCCTTGTGGCGCCAGCGCGTCCAGGGCCTGCTCGCCGCAGCGCTGCTGGCGCTGGTCTGGGGTGGCGGCGCGTTGCTCGGTCAGATCGAATGGACCCGACCGGCGGGCGCTCCGCTGTCGGTGGCGCTGATCCAGGCCGATATCGAACAGTCGCGCAAATGGGACCCGGCACACATCGACTACACGCTGGCTACCTACCGTGACATGAGCTATGCCCAACAGGCGGACCTGATCATCTGGCCGGAAACCGCGATACCGGTGCTCAGCAGCCGCGCCCTGCCCTTTGTGCAGGGCATGGCGGCGAACCTGGCGCAGCAGGGCAGCACCCTGATCACCGGCATCCCGGTGGACCAGGTGGACGCCGAAGGCCAGATGCGCATCTACAACGGCATCATGGTCGCCGGGGACCAGCCCAGCCAGTATCTCAAGCACAAGCTGGTGCCCTTCGGCGAATACGTGCCGCTGGAAGACCTGCTGCGCGGCCTGATCGCCTTCTTCGATCTGCCCATGTCGGACTTCTCCCGCGGCCCGCTGCAGCAGCCACCGCTGCAGGCCGCCGGCTACCAGCTGGCACCCATGATCTGCTATGAAACCGTCTACCCCGACTTCGCCGCACGCCTGGCCGCACGCAGTGAACTGCTGCTCACCATCAGTAATGACAGCTGGTTCGGCAACTCGATCGGTCCGCTGCAGCATCTGCAGATGGCACGCATGCGCGCACTGGAAAGCGGGCGCTGGATGATTCGCGGCACCAACAACGGCGTCACCGCACTGATCAATCACCGGGGTGAAATTACCGCACGGATTCCGCAATTTCAGCAATTGGCGCTACACGGCTATGTACAGCCCCGCGAGGGGCTGACGCCATGGCTGCGCTGGGGCAGCTGGCCGCTGGCGGCGCTAATGGGGGTGGCTTTGCTGCTGTGTACAATCGCACGCCGCCAACACCGAGGGTGAGGCCGCAGCGCGACGGTGGTTCATGGTACTGAGGATGCGCTTCAACAACCGCAGATCCTGCTCGCTCAGACCGTACACTTCCAGCTCAGCGGGCACGCTGGGCTGCCCGGCCATCCACTGTCGGGTGCGGGCGACATCCAGGGCTTGATCGAGGCGGCGCAGTAACCGCCCATAGGAGGAGTCACGGCTGCAGCTAACGGGTTCCGGTTCCAATGGCTTCATTGTTCTGTTCTCCCTGTTGTAAAAACGAATGTCCGAAGACCTGCGGACAACCTTTGCCCTCAGCATAGACCTGGCATCCGGCTTGCCCCGGCCCCGGCGACGAATGGCATATGACTACCTGTGCCGGGCCCGGTGGTGTATGCTGCCCCATTACTTTTTTCCCTGACATACGAGTCGACACACAGTCCACGCCCATGCAAGAACAGTACTTACCCCGCGAGATCGAAAACGCCGCCCAGACCGCCTGGGAACAGACCGACGCCTTCAAGGTGGAAGAGACTCCAGGCCGCGATACCTACTACTGCCTGTCGATGTTCCCCTACCCCAGCGGCAAGCTACACATGGGCCACGTGCGCAACTACACCATTGGCGACGTGATCGCCCGCTACCAGCGCATGCAGGGCAAGAACGTGCTGCAACCCATGGGTTGGGACGCCTTCGGCATGCCGGCGGAAAACGCCGCGATGAACAACAAGGTGGCGCCCGCCGCCTGGACCTACTCCAATATCGACTACATGCGCACCCAGCTGAAAAGCCTGGGGCTGGCCATGGACTGGTCCCGCGAGTTTGCCACCTGCACCCCCGAGTACTACCGCTGGGAACAGTGGCTGTTCACCAAGCTGTTCGAGAAGGGCGTGATCTACCGCAAGAACGGTACCGTCAACTGGGACCCGGTCGACCAGACCGTACTGGCCAATGAACAGGTGATCGACGGTCGCGGCTGGCGCAGCGGCGCGCTGGTCGAGAAGCGCGAGATCCCCATGTACTACTTCCGCATCACCGATTACGCGGAAGAGCTGCTGAGTTCGCTGGACGAGCTGACCGGCTGGCCGGAACAGGTCAAGACCATGCAGCGCAACTGGATCGGCAAGTCGGTGGGCATGGAAGTGCACTTCCCCTACGACCTGGCTTCGATCGGCCATGCCGGCAAGCTCAAGGTGTTCACCACCCGCGCCGACACCCTGATGGGCGCCACCTATGTCGCGGTCGCCGCCGAACACCCCCTGGCCACCCAGGCGGCCGGGAACAACCCGGCGCTGCAGGCCTTCATCGACGAATGCAAGCGCGGCGGCGTATCCGAAGCCGACATCGCCACCCAGGACAAGAAGGGCATGCCCACCGGGCTGTTCGTCGAGCACCCGCTGACCGGCGAGAAGCTGCCGGTGTGGGTCGCCAACTATGTGCTGATGGGCTATGGCGAAGGCGCGGTAATGGCCGTACCGGCCCATGACGAACGTGATTTCGAGTTCGCCAGCCAGTTCCACCTGCCGATCAAGCCGGTGATCCGCACCTCGGCTGGCGATGCCACTCCCCAGCCCTGGCAGGATGCCTATGGCGAAAAAGGCGTGCTGATCAACTCCGAGGAGTTCGACGGCCTGGATTTCGACAGCGCCGTCACCGCCATCGGTGAAGTGCTCAAGCAGAAAGAGCTCGGCGCACCGCGCACCCAGTTCCGCCTGCGCGACTGGGGTATCAGCCGTCAGCGCTACTGGGGCTGCCCGATCCCGATCATCCATTGCCAGCACTGCGGCGACGTCCCGGTGCCTGACGAGCAGTTGCCGGTGGTACTGCCGGAGGACGTGGTCCCCGATGGTGCCGGTAGCCCGCTGGCGAAGATGCCCGAATTCTACGAGTGCACCTGCCCCCGCTGCGACCGCCCGGCGCGGCGCGAAACCGACACCATGGACACCTTCGTCGAAAGCTCCTGGTATTTCGCCCGCTACGCCAGCCCGCACTACGACAAGGGCATGGTCGACCCGGCCGCAGCCAATCACTGGCTGCCGGTGGATCAGTACATCGGCGGCATCGAGCACGCCATCCTGCACCTGCTGTATGCGCGCTTCTTCCACAAGCTGATGCGTGACGAGGGCCTGGTCGACTCCAACGAGCCGTTCAAGAACCTGCTGACCCAGGGCATGGTGCTGGCGGAGACCTATTACCGGATCGACGCCAAGGGCGCCCGTACCTGGTTCAACCCGGCGGACGTCGAAGTCGAGCGCGATGCCAAGGGCAAGGTCACCAGCGCCCGACTGTCCAGCGACGGTGAACCGGTGGTGATCGGCGGCACCGAGAAGATGTCCAAATCGAAGAACAACGGCGTAGACCCACAGGCGATGATCGACCAGTACGGTGCCGATACCTGCCGCCTGTTCATGATGTTCGCCTCGCCGCCGGACATGAGCCTGGAATGGTCCGACTCCGGTGTCGAGGGCGCCCAGCGCTTCCTGCGCCGCGTCTGGCGCCTGGCCCAACAGCATGTCAGCAGCGGGCTGCCCGGCACGATGGATCTTGCCAGCCTGACCGATGCACAGAAGGATGTGCGCCGCGCCATTCACCTGGCGATCCGCCAGGCCAGCCAGGATATCGGTCAGCACCACAAGTTCAACACCGCCATCGCCGCAGTGATGACGCTGATGAACGTGCTGGAGAAAGCTCCGCGCGACAGCGAGCAGGATCGTGCGGTACTGCAGGAGGGGCTGGAAACCGTCGCCCTGCTGCTGGCGCCGATCACCCCGCATATCTGCCATGCCCTGTGGCAGGCGCTGGGTCACCAATCGCCGGTGATCGACACCGCCTGGCCCGAACTGGACGAAAGCGCTCTGGTACAGGACAGCCTGCAGCTGGTGATCCAGGTCAACGGCAAGCTGCGCGGTCATATCGATGTACCGGCTGATGCCAGCCGCGAGGCGGTGGAAGCGGCAGCGCGGGGCAATGAAAACGTACTGCGCTTTACTGAAGGCCTGACCATCCGCAAGGTGATTGTGGTGCCGGGCAAGCTGGTCAATATTGTCGCCAATTGATACGCAACGGAGAATCGGCATGCCACTGCAACGCCCCCGCCAACTACTGAGCTGCGCCGTGCTCGGCGCTACACTGCTGCTCAGCGCCTGCGGCTTTCACCTGCGCGGCACCGGTGTCGACAGCGTCAAGCTGAACGAACTGAATGTCAGCGCCCGCAACAGCTACGGCCCGACCTACCAGAGCGTGCTGGAAGCGCTGCAGGTCAATGGTGTGGATGTGCGCAGCTCCGCACCCTACCACCTGCAGTTGCTGGAGGAACGCAAGGAGCGCCGTGCGGTAACCTATACCTACCGCTCGACACCGGCCGAGTACGAGCTGACCAGCGAGCTGATGTTCCAGATCAGCGACCAGCAGGGTCGCGCGCTGATCGGCCCGGAAACCCTGGCCACCCAGCGGGTGTATGTCAACGACAAGGACAACCTGATCGGTACCAGTGAAGAGGAAGCGCTGCTGCACCGGGAAATGCTCCAGGATCTGACCCGGCAGTTGATGTTCCGTTTGTCGAGCATCTCCGCCAGCGATCTGGCCGCCCGTGAGCAAGCGCTCGACCGGCAGGCCCCCTAGGACCTGTTGACGCCATGAAACTCAACGCCGCGCAACTGCAGCGCCAGCTCGCCGAAGGGCTGGCGCCGGTGTATGTGGTCAGCGGTGATGACCCGCTATTATGCGGCGAAAGCGCCGACCTGATCCGCAGCGCCTGCCGTGCCGCCGGCAGCGAGGAGCGCCTGGTCTTTCATGTGGACCGCAGTTTCGACTGGGGCCAGCTGCATGACGCCAGTCACAGCCTGTCACTGTTCGCCCAGCAACGCCTGGTCGAGTTGCGCATTCCCGGCGGCAAACCCGGCGATGAGGGCGCCAAGGCCCTGCTCGCCTGGCTGGACAACCCACCCCCGGACACCACGCTGCTGGTCAGCCTGCCCAAGCTCGATGGCAGCACCCAGCGCAGCAAGTGGGCCAAGGGGCTGATCGAACATGCGCACAGCCGTTTCCTGCAGATCTGGCCGGTGGAGGCGCAGCAGTTGCCCGCCTGGATGCGTGACCGCCTGGCTGCTGCCGGCCTGCATGCCACGCCCGAGGCGCTGGAACTGCTCAGCGTCCGCGTGGAGGGCAACCTGTTGGCCGCTGCGCAGGAGATCGAGAAGCTCAAGCTGTTCTGTGACAGCGGCCAGTTGGACCTGCAGACCGTACAACAGGTAGTCGCCGACAGTGCCCGTTTCGATGTATTCAACCTTGCCGACGCCATGTTGCAGGGCGATGCCCAGCACGGTCTGCGCATCCTGCAGGGGCTGCGCGGTGAAGGGGTCGAGGCGCCAGTGGTGCTCTGGGCCCTCAGCCGGGAGCTGCGCGGCCTGCACAACATGGCCCATGAGCTGGCGCGCGGCATCCCCCAGGACAAGGTCTTCGCCAGCCAACGCCCGCCGGTATGGGACAAGCGCAAACCCTTGATCGGCCGGGCCCTGCAACGGCATCCGGCAGACCGCTGGGCAGCGCTGCTGGGACTGGCCCAGCAGGCCGATGAACAGATCAAGGGCCAGAGTCCCGGTTCGGCCTGGGATACCCTGGGCATGATCGTGGTACAGGCGGCCGGCACCCGGCTACCCCTGGCTGCGGGCTAGCGCAACAGCAATAGCGGTCGGGTGGTCTTGGCCAGCATATTGGTGGTGGTACTGCCAACAAAGAATTGCCGAATCCGCGAGTGGCCGTAGGCCCCCATCACCAGCAGATCGATGTTATGCGTATCGGCATAGTCCAGCAGAGTCTGTTCGACGTCACCGGAACGCAGCACCGATGTCACCTCGAACCCAGCCTGGCGCAGACGTTGCTCGGCAGCGGATAGCGTCTCCCGCGCCGCACTACTCTCGGCACCAACCGACAACAGGTGCACCGGCATCCCCTTGAGTAGCGGGCTGCTGATCAGCATATCCACGCATTTGCGTGTGCTGGGCCCGGCATCATAGGCCAGCAGCACACTGCCTGGCACCCGGAACGCACCAGGTACCACCAGGATCGGTCGCGACAGGGTGCGAATTACCGTCTCCAGATGGCTGCCGACGTGGGGCCGCAAAGAGCTGCCGCCTTCGCCCTGACGCCCTATCACCAGCAGGCGGATATCGTCGCTCAGCTCGTTCAGCGTATCGACCAGACCGCCGTGACGCTGCACACGCTCTACAAGCCCCGCCACACCGGCCATACGCGCCGCCGCCGTTTGCAGCAGGAATTCACCCTGCTCACGCAGCAGGCGTGCACGCTTTTCATCCACCTCGGCCAGCTCCCGGACCAGGAACTCGCGATCACCAAGACCGATACTGCTGGCATGCTCATTCTCCGCCAACGCCGGCACGTCCTCCAGCACATGCAACAACATCAGCGGCGCCTGCAACCGGCTGCGCGCCCAGGCGGCATAGTCACATACCGCTGGCAGTATGGGTGAAGTGTCAATGCAAGCCAGCACTTTGCCGTTACTCATTGCCTTGTCCCCGCTCGATTACTGTTCAGTCAGTCTAGAACCCAATCGAGGTCTTGACACCTCCATCCTCACCCGCTACTCGTCATCCTCTTCAAAACCTTCACCCTTTATCTCCCAACGCCGGGAACCTGAAGTGCGTCGCACCCTCAAACAGCAGTATGCCCCGGCCCGGCGGTGCGTCATCACCGTATCGCGTGCTACAGTGGGCCGGAAACTGAATATGTCGGAACCTGATACATGCCCAATCTGCCCGTTCGCCCCAGAGTCCTGTGCCGCACCTTCATCGCCGTGGCAACCAGCCTGCTGGTCCTGTCCGCCTGTGGTGAGAACCGCCTGGAAGCGTCGGTGCAGCCGGGCGGGAGCAGTGCCGCCGCGCATAGTGAGGCGCGCAGCTTCAACCAATGGCGTGATGGCTTCCGCGATCAGGCACTGGAGGCCGGCATCGCCCCTGGCACCTTCGACGTCGCATTTCGTGGTATCGAACCCGATCCGGCGGTACTCAAGGCCGACCAGAGCCAGCCCGAGTTCACCCGCCCGGTATGGGCCTACCTGGATGGCGCGCTGTCCACGCAGCGCCAGGCCACAGGGCGGGTCATGCTCACCCGGCATGCCGCCACCCTGCAGCAGATCGAGGCCCGCTACGGCGTCGACCGGCACATTCTGGTGGCCATCTGGGGGCTGGAGAGCAACTTCGGCAGCAACATGGGTGACCGCTCGGTGATCCGTTCCCTGGCCACCCTTGCCCACCAGGGACGGCGCTCGGACTTCGCCCAGACCCAATTGCTGGCCGCCCTGCAGATACTGCAACGTGGCGATACCACGGTCAGCGACATGACCGGCTCCTGGGCCGGCGCCATGGGCCAGACCCAATTCATCCCCACGACCTACAATGACTATGCGGTGGACTTCGACGGCAACGGCAAGCGCGACATCTGGCATACCGAAGCCGACGCCCTGGCCTCCGCAGCCAACTATCTCAAGGCCTCCAACTGGCAACCCGGTGCGCCCTGGGGCATGGAGGTGCGCCTGGCGGATGGTTTCGATTACGCGCTGGCCGACATGTCCATCCGCAAGTCGTTGACGGAGTGGGCCAGCCTCGGTGTCACCGATGCCCGCGGCCGGCCGCTGGACAGCCGTTCGACGGAACAGGCGACCCTGGTTCTGCCCGCCGGCCACCGCGGCCCGGCGTTCCTGGTGATGAACAATTTCCGCAGCATCCTGCGCTACAACAATTCCACCAGCTACGCCCTGGCCATCGGGTTGCTGTCCGAACGCTTCCAGGGCCGCGGACAGATCCTTGCCAACTGGCCGACCGATGACGACCCTCTGTCACGCAGCGAGCGGCTGGAGTTGCAGGAGCGCCTCGAAGCCCATGGTTTCGAACCCGGCAGCGTCGATGGCATCATCGGCGCCAATACTCGACAGGCGATTCGTCGATTTCAGATAGCCCTGGGATGGCCGGCCGATGGCTACCCCGACCGCCAATTGCTCAAGGCCCTGCGCAACCGGAACAACTGACACTGCAATAAATATCCGTTTGTCTCGGGGCGGAAGAAGGCGTATAAGGTCATTTCCAATGGCTACCGGTTTACTGTTTTGACTTCCGTCCCTCCCCGAACATACGCGATGACAGACCGTCTTCGCACTCCACCCGCACAATCCGTTTTTGCAGTATCGCTGCACCAGCCCGTAATGGAGGCCGACCATGTTCGAATGGCTGGCTGACCCTACCGTCTGGGCAGGCCTGTTCGCGCTGATCGCCCTGGAAATCGTCCTGGGTATCGATAACCTGGTATTCATTGCCGTTCTGGCGGAAAAACTGCCACCACACCAACGTGACAAGGCTCGTGTACTGGGCCTGTCATTGGCGCTGGTAATGCGTCTGTTGCTGTTGATGAGTATCGCCTGGCTGGTGACCTTGACCAATCCGCTGTTCCATGTTGGCGAGCATGGCGTATCCGCCCGCGACATCATCATGCTCACCGGCGGCCTGTTCCTGCTGTTCAAGGCCACCATGGAGCTGCACGAGCGCCTGGAAGGTCGGCAACACACCAGCGGCGCCAGGCTGGCCTATTCCAGTTTCGGCGTGGTAGTGACCCAGATCGTCATTCTCGACGCGGTGTTCTCCATCGACTCGGTGATCACCGCCATCGGCATGGCCGACGAACTGGCGGTGATGGCAATTGCCATGATCGTCGCCATGGCTGTGATGCTGCTGGCAAGCAAGCGCCTGACCCGCTTCGTCAATGCCCACCCGACACTGATCATCCTGTGCCTGGGCTTCCTGCTGATGATCGGTTTCAGCCTGGTCGCCGAAGGTGTGGGGCTGCATATTCCCAAGGGCTATCTGTATGCCGCCATCGGTTTCTCGATCATGGTCGAGTTCTTCAATCAGTTGGCCCGGCACAACAAGCAGAAATGGCTGGATACCGGCGGCACCCTGCGCGAACGTACCGCCAACAATATCCTGCGCCTGCTCGGCAAGGCCGACAGCGCCGAGCAGATCGCCCATGAAGATCTGGCCGAGGACAGCGCCGAGCAGCCCATCTTCCAGGACAACGAGCGCGACATGATCCGCGGCGTGCTGAGCCTGGCCGACACCAACATCAAGGCGCTGATGACCCCGCGCCGCGAGGTGCACGCGCTGGACCTGAGCAACAGCCTGGACGAACAGCGCCAGCAGCTGCTGGACTCGCCCTACTCGCGTCTGGCGGTGATCCGCGATGGCAAGCAGGATGAGCCCCTGGGCATAGTGCAGAAGAAAACACTGCTCGATGCCATCCTGCGGGGCGGTGAGCTGCACTTCGAACAGTACATCGAACAACCTGTAGTACTGTTCGAAACCCAGAATGCGATCAAGGCACTGGAGGCCTTCCGGCATGAAGGCAAGCAGATGGCCTTCGTGGTGGACGAGTTCGGCACCCTGGAAGGGATCGTCAGCCTGACCGATATCATGGAAGCCATCGCCGGCGAGTTGCCAGAGGCCGAACAGGGCATGGATCTGACACCCAGCGTCATTGCCCTGGAGCCGGGTCGTTACGAGGCCGATGCCAGCGAGAACCTGGAAGAGATCAACCGCCAGCTACCGGCACCGCTGCCACGCAGTTCGCTGTATACCACCCTGGCCGGCCTGATCCTCAACCAGCTCGAGCACATGCCCGAACCGGACGAGCTGCTGACGGTGGATGGCTGGCAGATGCGCATACTCGAAATCGAGCACATGCGCATTGCCCGGGTCGAACTGAGCCGCCTGGAGGAGACCTCCGGCCAGTTCGGCGACTGAGCGAGCCTTGAAGCCGCAATGCCGTTCAATTAAACCCACTATCCTTCGCCTCGCCCCGTCATCCTTCGCGAAGGATCCACCGGCCACTCCGAGTCCGCCGGAACGATGGGCCGAGGGCGACGGTGTAGTCCAACAGCCATGGCGTCTGTGGTAAACTGCGCCGTGGCCACAAGCCTGCCCGTACCTCGAACAACCCCGTGGAGCCTCTACCAGGAGCCCTTGATCCGATGTCTGACAGCACCCCGAACAACGTTGCCAGTGGCGAAAAATTCCGCAATGCCCAGGGCATAGCCGCGATCAAGGACGGCCAGAAGCGCCGCGCCACCGCAGAACCTCAGGTTTTCGAGCCCAAGCCCAAGTGGCTGCGCGTCAAAGCGCCCGCCGGCGACCGTTTCGAAGCGGTCAAACGCAACGTCTCCGAACACCGGCTGAGCACTGTCTGTCAGGAATCCCACTGCCCGAACATGGGTGAATGCTGGTCCAATGGCACCGCTACCATCATGCTGATGGGGTCGGTCTGCACCCGCGCCTGCCGCTTCTGCGCGGTAGATACCGGCAACCCCAACGGCTGGCTGGATCATGAGGAGCCGGAGAATACCGCCCGCTCGGTCGAACTCATGGCGCTGCGCTATATCGTGCTCACCTCGGTCGACCGTGATGACCTGGCTGACGGTGGCGCTGCCCACTACGCCGCCTGCGTACGCGCGATCAAGCAGCGCACCCCGCAGGTAGTGGTCGAAGCATTGACCCCTGATTTCGATGCGGACCTGTCTGCGGTGGAACTGGTGGTCGACTCAGGGCTGGAAGTATTCGCCCAGAACGTCGAAACCGTCGAGCGGCTGACCCGCGAAGTACGCGACCCGCGTGCCGGCTACGCCAAGACCCTGAAGGTACTGGAACATGCCAAGCGCTATCGCCCGGATGTGTTGACCAAGACCAGCCTGATGGTCGGCCTGGGTGAGACCGACGAGGAAATTCTGCAGACCTTCGACGAGCTGCGCACCATCGGCGTCGACATCGTCACCCTTGGTCAGTATCTGCAGCCAACCCGTAATCACCTGTCGGTCAAGCGCTGGGTCAGCCCGGAAGAATTCAACCGCTATCGGGAACTGGGGCTGGCCAAGGGATTCATGGAAGTGGCAGCCGGGCCGCTGGTACGCTCCAGCTACCGTGCCGACCGGGTATTCGAGAAGAACAACCTGGGGCTGGCCGCCCCTGTCGCCGTACCCGGCCAGGAAGTCGATACCAGCCTGATCCCGGCGCTGAATATCAGGTAAGCAGGCGCGCTATTCCCTTCGCCAGCGGTGTTTCATGCAACCGCGCTGGTCGAGATGGAACTCGACCTTCCAGGCTACGCTGCGCTATGGATGGCCGGGTTCCATCCCGGCCTGCGGTGTTTCATGCGGCCGCGCTGGTCGAGATGGAACTCGACCTTCCAGG
>Ga0172382_10001935_pt1 | contig 35694 bp, 30 predicted proteins | sample Leawel138RmetaG_FD_122245 | JGI IMG/M metagenome (GOLD analysis project Ga0172382, IMG submission 122245) | Leachate microbial communities from a municipal landfill in Southern Ontario, Canada - Leachate well 138R metaG | ecosystem: Engineered > Solid waste > Landfill > Unclassified | place... | reverse complement strand
CTTTCTTATTATTTAATTAATTCACATTTAGTAAAATCAATTTTTGACCATTGTAAACTATTATCAACATCTACAAATACAATTATACCTTCATCATTTTCTTCAAATAGTGCAAATCTAGGTTTATTCATTCCCATAATTGTATATTGGTTTAAAATTCCAAATTCATAACCTTCTTTTTTCTTAGTAATTTCTAAAGTATTTTCTTTCAATAAAATTTCACAATCTTTAAATCTTTTAAAAAATTCTAGATATGAAGAATTTTTTGAAGCTGAATTTAGTCTTGAATTATTATCAATATTTTTATAATTAAATATATTGTATATGAAGTAAAAAAAGATATTATTTTTTTCTGTTTTTATTATAGTATGTCCTTTTTTACTGCATCCACTATTATTAAAGATATTTTGAACATTAAGAATATTATATGAATTATCCATAGATAACCTCTCATATACTTTTATATTTAGCATAATGTTATACTAAATATTAAATTAAAAATATGGAGAGCATTAGATGCTCTCCATAAATTTAATTTCGGATCTCTAATACAGTTTTAAAATTAGCTTTTATAATTGAATCAGGAGGTAAAATTTTCATTTTCAAAAATTTAGTTTCATCAAGAACTAATTTTGAATCTAAATCTTTGTAAAGAAACCAAATTAATTCAGTACAAGATAAATCTGTATTCTCTTCAAAATTGAAAGAAAAATCATATTTGGTTTTCTTAGAAAGAGTTGATTGAATCTTATTTGATAACTCAATAAAATCTATATCAAATTGAGGCCTTAATACAATTACATGATCAGTTTTACAAAAATCAAATAATGTCTCCATTATTACACCTTCTGCAACTGCATGTAATACCTTATTACTTTCTCCACCAAGATATACTCCAGCATGATTCCAGTATCCTGGGATAAAGTATGAATTCAGATAACCATCAAATCTTCGTAAAAGAACATCACCTTCTTGAACTACATCAAGAACTTGCTTATAATGATGTCCTTTAAATTTATATGATTTTGGATCATATACAAAAACTGGTGGATATTTAAAAATCTTTATATCACCCAAAATATTTAAAGCTGTATCCCGAATCGAAGTTAAAAGTCGCATCAATTTTGACAAAAGCATATTTTTCATCCTTTATAATTAATACATGTGGGTATTTATACCATGAACCTAAATTAAAGACTTCAACATCATTAATTTTTTTATGTGTTGGTACATGACTATGCCCACAAATTACACCATCACATTTCTTTGCTTTTGTAATTTCGGCTATATTTTTAAAAAAATTAGAAAATATACAGTAATATATTTTTATTATTGGGAACATTAGTTTTCTAATATTTATATTAAAGAATTCTGAAAATTTAAAAATAAGTCTATCAAGATGTTGTAAATTAGAATTATTTACATTACCATACTGATTATCTACTATATGTCCATGAGTAATATAAATCTTTCTACCAGTAATATTTATAAAAAGTTCATCATGAATTTTTTCAATTGGAAAAAGATTTAATTCATCAATCCCAATATCATGATTACCCCGTATATATTCAATATCTCTACCTTCAAATATTGATATATAATTTTTATACGCATCCCCTCTCCATAGATCTATAACATCCCCTACTAGTATAATTTTTGTATTTAAGGGTATTCTTTCAAAAAAATTAACTAATTTATTTTTCTTTGTAAAGGGGCATCCTAAGTGTAGATCTGATAGAAAGATTATTGGATTACTCATATTGTATTTTTCCTGAACATAGAAAGATTTACAACAGCTTTCCATTCATGATCAATTACAAATTCAGTTTCAGTTTTAAAGATATAAACCATTCTATAATTTTCACCTAAAATAGTTGGATCTTTAGTTTCAAAAATGAAAGAACCTCGATCAAGAAACTGCCATTCATTAATATTTCTTTTCAAAACAACTTCTTTTCCAAATAAATTAAAATTTCCAGTTCCAGTAAGATTTGGTCTTAAATTTATAAATTTATTCAAAGAAATTGAATAGTCAGCATCCCAATACCCAGGTGCTTTTATACCGGTATCAGTCTTTGCTACGCATCTAACAGGATATACAAATTCCGGGTTCACTGAAACATTTCCATTACCATTAGAAGGTATTATCACACCATTGCTAAGTAGATAGAAATTAGTATTAACTCCAGGATTACATGGAGTAATCATTGGTCTTATTTCGAATGTTAAAGTATCAAAGTCTGCATTTTTCCACTGAATATAACCTGTGAAAAAATAACTTTCATTATATGTAACATTAAAGAGATGTTCAAGTGGTTGTACTGGATTATCTCCAATTTCATGATGTAGTCTAATTTTATTACCACTACCCCCAACATCATAAATATTTAATATACTATCATCACATGAAGTATAATAGCCATTTGTAAGTAATGGTCGCGAATTATCTTTTACAATTAAACGTTTATCCACTGTTGTTAAATATTCGGGTTCTGAAAGTATTGGTATCGGTTGATGATTTTCTATAATTTGATCTAATATTGGTTTTTGATCTAATGGTAATGGAGATTTAAAATATACTTCACATATATTTGGATCCCTGAAAATTATTGTATTTAAAGCAACTGTTATATTGGAAATTCTAATTTCTAATTCCAATCTATCAATTGCAACTACTTTATAATAAGTAAGTTTGTTAGCTATTGACATAGTTTTTCACCATTTATGAGATTTTTAAGAACTTAAATAAGAAATTTCCAATTGTGTGCGGCCTAGCTCGAGTTGATACATATCCTTGGAAAGAAACATTATTTACTCCAGCATTAAGATCTAAAATAATAAAACTTTTATTAAGAAATGACCTATTGGCATCGTTTTGGGGTTGAGCCCTTTCATACATTAAATTATATTGGATCGTTTGATTAAAGACAATAGATAATGATAAATATGCCAGTGGATTTAACTTCGTGTTTGGTTGATAATTGTATTTATACTTTAAAAGATATGTTCCAGATGGAAAATCGGAAGGAGTATTAAAATTGAAAATTTCTGTATTAGTAGTAGATGATATAGTAGAATTAGTATTATATGGATAAATAAATTTATATGGTTCTAATTTACTTAAAATTAAATCATACAAACTTTTGTTATTCATTATTAAACTATCAAAAGTATCTGAACCATTATCTTTTAACATTAGTAAATTATTAAATAAAATATTATTATTCATATTTACACTGTCAAATGAACTTCCAGTTACTTCGTCTAATTCACTTTGTAAAGCAAAATCATTATCTAGTACTTGGTCTTTGTTAAACTTAGATTTTCCCATATAATATTCCTTAATCTAATCTATAGAGTATCATCTGGCTGTTACCAAGTCTGACTCCAACACCATTACTAGATCTAAATTGTAAAATTATTTGGTGTTGCGTAGATATTGTAGTATTTAATATATAAAAATCACTAATTAAATGTCCAACACTTGCAATATTATAATTCTGATTAGTTTCATACATTACGGGTACTGGATTATTGTCTACTAATAAACGAACATCAGTATATGTTGCTGGATTATTTGCAGCCCCAGTATAATTAAATTTATACTCTAATATATATCTAGCATTTTCAGCTAGTTGAGTTGTATTTAATGTTTGTTTATTGATATATGATGTAGAAGTTGTTCCTGTAAAGGTAGTATCTAACGGAGTATATTGTATCCCAGATCCAAAAACTCTACCCATAATATCATCATATAATTTTTTATTATTCATCAATGATGCAATAAACGTACTAGTATTATTATCCTTAATTAATTGTAATAAATCATATAATACTTTATTATTCATTGTACTAGCTTGGAATAATCCAGTAGTATTATCCTTCACTGCATCAAGTTCGGACTGTAATGCAAAATCTTCATCTTTAACTTGGTTTTTGTTAAATACACTTCTTCCCATAGTTATTTACTTCCATTACTTAATATTATTTATATGTTACAAAAATGTATAAATACTAGTAATACGTTAAAAAAAAAGATATCCTAATAATATTAGGATATCTTTTTATTAGTTCTTCTTTTTCTTTCTATTGATAGTTTTATCTTCAATTTCTTTTACATTCTTTTCTTTATTAAACTCAATTTTCAGATTATCATACTTTACTGGTAATTGTATTAAAGAAAGTTTATTATCAACAATTTCTATTCTTGTATCAGGTACAATTTTCTTTAATATAATTACTTCTTTTCCATTAACCTTTTTATATTTAATATAATCATTATTGTGCTTTATATGTTTGCTTTTATTTCTTGTTTCAAGTAAAGTATTTACAAAATTCTTAACTAAAGTAACTGCTAATTCTTTTACCATACGAACCCCTTATACAATTAGATACTATATAAATAATATATATTTATTTTTTATAGTATTCATTGTATAATCTTAAGCATTTTTCACACTGTCTAAAATCTTTAAAATTAGTCCATCCAAATGTAGAATCATCTCTAGTAATGCTAGAACACATCGCTGTACTACTTGTACCCACTGATCCTACAAAAAAATGATTTAAATTTTTCCTATTTTCAACAACCCTATCAAAAGGAGACTCACAATCATTTCGTGGAAAAGATAAATCTTGAATATTTCCTTTCTTATGATTTTTATCTAATTTATCTTTCTTTTTTGACATTATAGAACCTTCTTGAATTATAGATTTAATATTTTGTTTAAACAAGAAATTATAATAATGATATTATGAAAGGAAAATATAGAAATGGATGGTAAAAAAATTCATTTTGTAGTAAATGGAAATAGTAAGACTGGTATCTGTGGATTAAAACATGCAAATTTTATTACCACTGATCCCATGATATTTTTTAAACATTCACTTAAATGTGATAAATGTGAGAAAGTACTGAATAGATTGTATTCACAAAATCCTTCAAAGTCCTCGGTCACAGGAAAAACTCCTGAATAAATTATATTATTTTTTTTTTAAATTAAGAAGAAAGCAATTATGCTTTCTTCTTAATTTATTTTTATGGAACTATATTTCCATGAACATCTACCCATCTTTGTATAATAGGATTCCACCAAGTAGGTCTTTGTATATTTAAATCAAAAAATAATTGACCGTCTCTTGGATTTGGATCTCTAGTATATCCACAAATATATGATATTTTATTTAGAGCATCTGTTAAAGTTACTCCAGGAATATTTGATTTATTACTAATCATATTAGTAGTTCTAAAGTAATGATTACTTCCAAATAAATCTCCATATATTTCAAATATTAATCCATCTACATTTGTACTTGTATGTTCAGTTCTAACATTTCCTCTACATAAAATATTAGAGAATGTATTTGGATTTGAATCGTCTGCAGTATTTAGTGCATATATTGCATCTTCACCATTTTCTGCAAGTTCATGGATTATTTCAGTATTATATATTTTTAATACAGATACAATTGAATCTAAATGAGAATCAATTACAGGTTTTTCTGGACTATTATTATACACATAACAATTTAAGAGTCTTAATATTCCATATGAATGATCAATTGTTGCTGAATTACTATTTTTAGCAGAAATTTTACTGTTTAGAACTGATAAAGTTGAAAATGTATGAACTTTTAAAGGCGGTTGATCCGAGTTAGACAAAAGTATTGATTCATGTATCTCAGCATATCCATATGAATTTTGGATATTCATATGTGTAACACCTGTAATATCACACTTATATATTCTAGAAATATCATTCATGTATAAATTTCCATTTATATGTATATTTTCTAGATAATTATATTGATTATTTAAAATTACATTTCCCTTGATAGTAACTTTTCTAATTCCCATTCCACGTAAATCTATAGAATTAAAACATGTTAAATTTTCTATATATAAACCAGGTGCAATATGAATACATGTATTATTATCTGCAACTAAAATTGCAGCATTTATATTTTTAAATGGTCTAGTAATTGTACCATTTGAAGTATATGTATCAGTTCGATTACAATCGACATATAATATATTTGTAGGTTGTGTTTCTAGATAATGATCTCTATTTTTTTCATGACTAAGTGAATCTAATGTTTTAACTGCTTGTTGAATATTTTTACTAGAAATATTTATATTATTTGTCGGATCATAGTAAATACTACTTGCTTGATCTAGATAGATTACATGTTTATGCAGCTCAGTAATACCTAATAAAATTAATTTATTTAATTCATTTGGCATTGATGGTGAATCGATATAAATTCTAGAATATGCTGAATCTTGGATTGCCATACAATCAACTGTTAGTGTTTGACCTATATGAACTCCAAGTAAGTATGAATGCATATATCCTTTACATGTAACAGTTTTATTTACAATAGTATGATGACAAGTAAAATTTACATCCTGAGTAGAAACATGAGGAAAATCACATGTTTGACTTACAGTAAGATAATCTCTTGAAAGATCTGTTTCTATATTCTTTCCGATATATCTTAACATTCCATAACCTTCAATCATACATGATTCAAATTTAATATCACATCTAAGAGTTCCAACTTTAGTAATATGAATTCCAGTACTTCCAAATTTAATATCTTTAATTGTCATTGCAGTATTTTGACAATTATATTCAATTGGAGTATTATTAAGTTTAGTTATAATTGTACTTTCCTTTGAAATACCTTTAATATTTACAAAATCTTTAAAAGTAAAGTCATCACTCTCAGTAAAACGTCCAGACATTACTAAAATTGTATATCTATTTAAATTAGAAGCGTCTGTAATATAATCAATTGCACGTTTAATAGTTAAAAAGGGGAGTGCAAAACTACCATTTCCAAAGGTATCATTTCCCAGTTTAGATACATAGATATTATTTGAATCAGGATCTGCTAATGTTTGTAATTTAAAATCAATAATTTCTTTTTTGTAATATCGTTCATCTAAGATATATACTGAATTTTCATCATTCAATATTTCTGAATTATTTGGACGATTTATTACGCCAATAGAAATATTTGAATTAAAGTTTAAATCCATATTGCCATAGCTATCAATTGATGAAAGAACTCCACTTATACAAGTATATACTAGAAGTGTAGTAGTATTGTTTGTAAATAATTTAGTTCCATTAATATAAAATTTTCCGCTACTAATCTTTATCAATGGGAATACATTAAACCCAGTTATATTACAAACCTGTATATTGATATCATTACTAGAAACTATTGCAGATTTAATTCCAAGATTAATAATTGTACAGTTTACAATATTAATTACTCCAGTATTATTTACAACTGGATCTTCAACTTGATTTGAAGTAATTAATGAATTATATACAACTAAATTACCACTATTAATTATTGCTGAAAATTTTGAATTGTATACAATTACATCTTCTGATGCATTATTAAAAATTCCCTTAATATTTAAATTGGATATAAATATTTTTGAATTTCCATTAATAGAAATACTTCCATAGATTTCTGTATTATTTCCATTTCCAATTATATCTATATTTTTATTATCAAGAATTATATTTTCATCATATACTCCAGTACTTACTATAAGAGAATATTTACTATAAAGGTTTAAATTAGCAAATGAAATTGCACTTGTAAAACTTTTAAATGGTTTAGTAATAGTACCATTTGGCTGATATATTTCGCTATTAGATGAATCAATATATAATTTCTTAGTAGGAATATCATCTATGAATCTATCTCTATTAGGAAGATGTATTTTATCTGCTAAAGAATATAATGCGTCTCTAACATTTGTAGTTTCAATATTGGGTGGATATTGTTGTATTGAAATTTGTTCAGCTGAATAATCTCCATATTGAGAAGTAATATGTCCAGTTCTACCACAAAATGATAAAATAAGGTCTAATGGTATAATTAATTCAAGCCAGTTACTTTCAACTGAAGGAATATCATTTTTTAAGATGAAACATTTTCTGATATCTAATCTAATTGCAATATCACCCTGTTCGGCATTTAAAGCAATCATTTCAGATAAAGTATTTACAGGGTATACATCTGTAATTGCAATCTTAGGAACTTGAGCATCTTTGAGTTTTCCATCTACACCCAAAGTAGCTACTCCATTTCCAGTTCCCATAAAACTTAATGGAATTGCCCCAATACTTATAGGATCATGTAAATGATTTCCTGGAGCTGCCTGAAATTCAGAGGTTCCTAAAGTATGATGGATTGATTCTAAAGATTGATCAGTATCTACATTTAAATGACTTTGAGACTGTTCATGTTCATGGTAAAAATCAACTATTTGACTTTTTATATGAGTATGATTTTCAAAATCTTCAAGTTCATCTAAAGTATGAGTATGTTCAAAATCAGTTATATCTTCTTTAAGGTGAGTATGTTCAAAATCTGTTATTTCATTTTTGATATGAGTATGTGGAAAATCAGTAATATCACTTTTTACATGAGTATGATCAATTTGAGATTTATATACTGCTAAATATTCTAATGCAGCTTGTACATCTGGAGAGTTTAATACTGCACTGGGGCTTACAGTGATTTGGGTTGCATGATAATCACCATACTCAGCAGAAATATGACCAGTTCTTCCAAATACAGTTAATATCGAGTCTATTGGAGTTGCAAGTTCCAACCAGTTTAATATATCGCTAGGAAGACCTTCTTTTAATATAAAAGTTTTAGAAAGATCTACTCTAATTGCAATATCACCTTTTTCAGCAACTAAATTTAACATTTCTAATTCAGAAAGAACTACAAATGTATCTTTAATTGCTAATGGTGGAAGTCTATTATCAGGAAGTAAACCTTGCTCATTATATGTAGCGATTTCTCTTCCACTAGCATTAACAATTGTATCACCAACATTTAAAGGTATATGAATAGGAAAACCATTTTCATAAATACCTACTAATATTCTTTTTTCACTCATTATGTTTTTAACCTACAACTTTCTTGCATAAGTTACTATATGAATTTGTTAAATATAAATAAACTATTTAGAATTTCTCTAAATAGTTTATTTATATTTAATTAATTTATACTATTGTACCCATACTATCAACCCAATTTGTACCATTCCAAATTATTTCCTTAGAAATAGTTGTATCATAAAATCTTTCATATAATTTTGGAGTTGAAGATCTTTCAGCAGTAGTTCCACCTAAAAATTCAGCTTTCTTTGTAAATAATTCATTTAAAGCATCTAGAACATGAGTAGATGTAAAGTTTATAGATGAAAAATTAATTTGCTGAGCTGAATAATCACCACTTTGAGATGTTACAACTCCTGTTCTATTAAATATTGAAGTAACTGGTGAAATTAATTCTGTGGGAATCTGTTCTATTGGGATTTTACTATCAACTAATGTCGCAACTCCAGAAATTTCTGAAGATACATGGGTATGAGCAAAATCAGTAATTTCACTCTTAGTATGGGTATGAGCAAAATCTAAAATATTAGATTTAGTATGAGTATGACTTAAAGTTGCATATTGTATTACTTCTCTAATAAATTCACCACTTGGAGTAACTTTTACAAGAGCATGTGAATTATTAACATTATCTGCAAGATCTGTAATTACAATTCCTTCAAACATACCATAGCTACAAATAATATTATCTAATTGATTAAGTGAATTATAAATTCCCAATCCATCAATTGCTCTAATATTTCCATTAACTGGAACTGATAATTTCTTAATATATCTATCTTCAATTATACTTTTATTTGTAGCAAACTGTTCAGTAACAGAACCATTTAAAGCAGCATATGGACCACCAATTACAGAATCATTATCATGAGTATGAGTAATTTGAGACTTATTTAATTCTAAATAATCTATAACTTCTTGTATATTCTCATATGTTGGAAAGTTTACATTATCAAATAAAGTAATTTCAGTAGTAGGATGTGTATGAGCAAAGTCTGTAATTTCACTCTTAATATGAGTATGATCAAAATCAGTAATTTGTGATTTAATATGAGTATGATTTTCGAATTCCACTAAATCTGTTAAAGTATGTGTATGAGTAAAGTCTGTAATTTCGCTTTTAGTATGTGTATGAGTAAAGTCTGTAATTTCGCTTTTAGTATGTGTATGAGCAAAGTCTGTAATTTCACTCTTAGTATGTGTATGAGCAAAATCTGTGATCTGAGATTTGATATGTGTATGATTTTCAAATTCTATTAAATCAGTTAAAGCATGTGTATGAGCAAAATCTGTGATCTGAGATTTGATATGTGTATGATTTTCAAATTCTATTAAATCAGTTAAAGCATGTGTATGAGTGAAGTCAGTAATCTCATCTTTTATATGTGTATGTGCAAAGTCTGTGATCTGAGATTTGATATGTGTATGATTTTCAAATTCTATTAAATCAGTTAAAGCATGTGTATGATCAAAATCTGTAATTTCACTCTTTACATGTGTATGATTTTCAAATTCTACTAAATCAGTTAAAGCATGTGTATGAGTGAAGTCAGTAATTTCGCTCTTAATATGAGTGTGACCAATTTGAGATTTATTTTGAAAAAGACTATCAAGCGCATTTTCTACAGTAGGAAATTCAATATTATATTGAATTAATGAAGAATTATAATCATTTATTGAGGGAACAATATGACCAGTTCTACTATTAAATGACTGTACAATATCATCTGGAGTTTCTAACAAAATCCAATTAGTTAATATACTTGGGTCATCATTTGAAAGGATATAATTCTCAATGGTAGATGTTACTTTACAAATATCACCCTTTTTAGCAGTTAATAAAATCATTTCATCAGTAGTATTAACTACATGTATATCGCTTAATATTGCAGATGGAATATACTGGGAAGGTATTTTTTGAGATGCATCTAAGGGAGCAACTCCTAATACTGCACCTTTTTCTATAGTTGCAATACATCCAACTTCACTTGGTATATGTGTATGAGCAAAGTCAGTAATTTCATCTTTTATGTGTGTATGAGCAAAATCAGTAATTTCATTCTTAATATGTGTATGTGTAAAGTCAGTAATTTCACTCTTAACATGTGTATGATCAAAATCAGTAATCTCACTTTTAATATGTGTATGAGTAAAATCTGTAATCTGAGATTTACTATGAGTATGATTTTCAAATTCTACTAAATCAGTTAAAGCATGTGTATGATCAAAATCAGTAATTTGTGATTTAATATGAGTATGATTTTCAAATTCTACTAATTCAGTTAAAGTATGTGTATGAGCAAAGTCAGTAATTTCACTCTTAATATGAGTATGATCAAAATCAGTAATTTGTGATTTAATATGAGTATGATTTTCAAATTCTACTAATTCAGTTAAAGTATGTGTATGAGCAAAGTCAGTAATTTCACTTTTTACATGTGTATGATTAAAGTCTGTAATTTCACTCTTTAAATGAGTATGATCAAAATCTGTAATTTCACTTTTTACATGTAAGTGATCAAAATCAGTAATTTGAGACCTGTAATGTGTATGATCAAAATCTACAATTTCAAGTTTACTATGAGTATGGTCGAAATCTGTAATTTCACTTTTTACATGTGTATGTTCAAAATCTACGATATCAATTTTTTCATGAGTATGAGCAAAATCGGTAATCTCGCTTTGAAGGTGTGTATGAGCAAAATCAGTAATATGATTTTTAAAATGAGTATGACCATCAAAATCACTTATCTCACTATAAACATGTGTATGATTGAAATTTGTAATATCTGTACGTAAATGTGTATGTTGAAAATTTATAATTTCTTCCTTCTCATGAGTATGAGTAAAATCACTTATTTCACTCTTAACATGTTGATGACTTATATTGGCTTTATTATTTTTTAAGATATCAATAGCAGTATGTACATTATTGCCAAGTTCAAGAACTTCATCTACTTGTACTTGAGCTGCATTATAGTCACCAAAACTAGGAGTTATATTTCCAACTCTTCCAAATACACTTTGAATTAAATCAGGTGGATTAAAATGTTCTTTCCAACTTTCCAAAACTGATGGGTTATTACTTCCAAGAATATATACTTTATATATATCATGTCGTATAGCAACATCACCTTTTTGAGCTACAAGAGATAACATTTCAGCTTCACTATTTACATCAAAAACTTCAGTAGTAGCTAAAGGTGGAATAAATTGTTCTTCAATTAAACCATCAGAATTTAATGTAGGAATACCCAATGGAGCACCTTTTTCACTTAATGGAATAGCATTAATTTCTGAAGGCAAATGAGTATGATCTATATTTGATTTAGTATTATTTATAAAATTTACTGCATCTTTCAAATTATTTATATTAGGTAATCCTGAATGTGTAATATATGCAGAATCTTCATATATAATATTATTCCCAATTATTTCACCATTTTCAGTATTATATACATTTGCTACATAAATAAATGAATCACCAAGTGATATATTTTTATTAAATGTAATTGAATGTAATACTGATTTTTCACTACTAGAACTATTTATATTAATTGATTTATCATGAGTCCCAATATTCAAATATTTAGAGCTATTGGTAATTAATTTAAAGCTTCCAGATAATACTAATGGTGCATGAACATCACTAGAATTTATTAGAGATGAATTAATAATTTCATATGTACCTGCAATACCATCTATAACCTTACCAATCTCAGAATATAACTGAGAATTAATAATTCTAATATTAGAAGCACTAGAACTAATAAATGAATCAGTATTAGATGTACAATTATCTAATAATATATCAGCATTAATTCCAGATTGTATAATATTCTTAAAGGTACAATTTTTTGCAATTAACTTACCAAGACAATTAATATACCCATTAATTTCGCAATTTTCTATAATAAGTATAAATCCTTCAGGTATTTCAAAGTTATAATTTAAAGTTGTATTATTAGTTCCACTCATATAAAGATTATGAGATAGAATTGAAGTATTAATAATTCCAGGATCTAAAATTCCTGAAGATAAATTTATTTTAATAGATTTATTTACTTCTGGAGTAATTTGATTTAATTTTAAAAAAGCTCCTTGTAAGGTTTTATATGGGTATGTAATTGTACCGTTTTCTACATATGCTTTAGTATTAAATACATCTACAAATAAATTTGTAGATACATATTTTAACATACTTTCAATTTCAAAATCTTTATTATTTAACTGTAATAATGCATCAGATAGGTTTATAATTTCAGATATTTCATGTGTATGAGCAAAATCTGTAATTTCACTCTTAACATGTGTATGAGCAAAATCTGTGATCTCATCTTTTATATGTGTATGAGCAAAATCTGTGATCTCATCTTTTATATGTGTATGAGCAAAATCAGTAATTTCATTCTTTATATGTGTATGCGCAAAGTCTGTAATCTCATCTTTTATATGTGTATGAGCAAAATCTGTAATCTCATCTTTTATATGGGTATGAAAGAAGTCCGTAATTTCACTTTTAACATGTGTATGAGCAAAATCTATAATATCAGATTTATCATGTTTGTGATTAATATTAGATTTATTTTCTTCTAAATAAATTAAAGCAGAATTAGTACTTCCAGATGGAATGTTCCCATACCCACTCCAAGAAATTAAATTAGCTGAATAATCTCCAAATTCTTGTATGATATCTCCAGTTCGTGTAAATACAGATGTAATAATTGGAGGTGGTATTAATACTTTCTTCCAATTATCAATCATTGTTGGATCAATATCTGACAATATAAAAGTCTCAGATAGATCAAATCTTCTACATATATCTCCAATTTGACTTTCCAATGTAAGCATTTCAGCTTCACTATTTACATCAAATGTCCTAGAAATGGATAATTCATTGTGTTCTTCAATTCTATGCTTTTTATCATTATCTAATGCTGCAATTGGATAACCCTTATTATTTACAACATCATCAATAAATTCTGGTTTCTCATGAATTGGAAAATCGTTTTCATATTTTCCAGTTAAAATTTTTTTGGTAGCCATATTAGTACAATCCTTTACATAGATTTACATTTATAAATATGTTCTTTAATAAAGATTTAAATAAATATATCTATAGGAATTAACCTATAGATATATTTATTTAAGTTTTTATGGGATTGGGATCTGTAAGTGGCTATGGAATGCAACTGCAAGTCTATCTAATGCATCTCTAACATTTGTAGGAGGACTTACAGCCCAGGGAGCAGCATTACTTGGATTATATTTAGTATAAACACTATTTCCAGTTGAAGGAATTTCTTGGGCACCATTATTACCGTTTAAAGTTTCAGCAAATTTTACAGAACTCCCAGTAAATCCAACATTAGTGAATAAGAACATACCAGTACCTTGTACTGCATCAGATAAAGTTGAATTTATTAAGCTACTTACAAGAATAGTAGGTGCTGTAGAATTTACATTATTAATACCATTTAAACTTGTAACTGCTGAAAGTGAAAGTTGGAGGGATGAGGTATTTGCAACAGTGAATGTTCCAGTAAGTTCTGTAAGATATACAAATACCTTAGAACTTTCTGAACATGCAAGCGCAACACCATTTGCTTTAGTAATTCCACAGTCAGTTAATTCTACTGTATTTGAACCTGCAATTAAGAATGCAGCTCCAGTTCCAGCATTATCAAAATTACAACTGCAATCTTTTGCATAAATTGCTGATTGTATATTAGTATTATCTGCTTTAAAACTATTTACTCCACCAGAAGTATATATACTGTTATTATAGAAATGTAAAGTTTGTTTATTACTTCCAGTAAAAATTACAGCAGGATTTAAACCACTAGTAATTGAGAATCCATTAATTCCAGCATGACAACCATCAACCTGGAAATCCATGGTAATAGTACCATTAATGGTAGTTGTATGATTCCTCTTACCTGTAAGAGTACTTAAGATAATATTTGGCTGTAAAGTAATATTACCAGTATAAATACCAGGCTTAACAAAAATTACAACCTTATTTCCATTAATATTTGCACTATTGGCAACAACTGCATCGATTGCAGATTGAATTGTGGTAAATTTATCCCTTTCAGGATTATTTCCAACTACATATTCTGATAAAGTATTCCAATATAGTAATCGGTGTTCATACTCATTTTCATGTGAAGATCTTGAACCATGTGGATCATCTTGATCTTCTAAATGAGTCATTACTGAAGCTTTCTGAGTTAAATCATTAAAAAGTCTATCATCAGAAATTTCAGATAATCTTTGTACTTGAGATTCACTCATTAAACCCTTTGACATTTGAGTTGCTAAAGGAATATCATCAGTTCCACTTATATGACTATTTGCATGAGCTAATGGATTTCTTGAATCTGAATTTCTTGGGTCATTATCTGCTACAACTTTACCAGATGGGTCAGATGTAGAAAGTTGTACTATACCAAAGCTTGTATCAGTAGAAGGTTGTAATCTGGGATCATTATCTCCAACTGCAATTGGATGTTCTGGATCTACTGGATTTACAGAAAGAAATACAGTACCAAGATTTAATTGATTGGCAGCAGTAATATATCCAGTATTTGAGAAATCAATCCATTCACTTCCATCATTTGTATACTGCCATCTATCTAACTGTTCGTTCCATCTAAATCCTACAGTTAATTGATCTCCGCGTTTTACTTTAAAAGTACATGTAGTAGCCGGAACACCAGTCTCATCAGTATTAAGAGTAAATTCAGTAGATGGAGTACCAGCTAAATCAGCTTTAGATTTCAGAATATCAGTTAATTCTGTATGAAGTACCCGTTTTCCAAGCTCAGTGATAAGATTTCTAATAGATGCAATCTCATGTAAATTTTCTGCACTAGCACCAGTGAGTTCAGAATGATCTACAGGGAATCCTCCAAGAGATAAGAATGGTCTAATATCAAAGACCATATCATCAGTAACTTCAGTATCATCAGCTTCAATAAATATAGCTGCTAATGGTAAGAAATTCTTAGGAGGAATTGGAAATTGAGGATTATTTGCAGCTGGATCGCCATCAATAAGTTGTGGGGCTCCATAACTATTTAAACCAACCAAATTCCACTTAGCATACGTTGCTGGTGGAGGTGTCATTTCAGGAGAAAGACCTCCAACAAAATCAATCCATTCACTTCCAAAGCAAGGAATTAAAATTGGATTAATTTGAACCTTCATAGATGGAGTAGCTGTAGGCTTAACTAACCCAATCTGAAGTAATGCACCATTTCGTCTAAAAAAATCCCCATTCGGAGGATTATTTATATTTCTAGTAGACATTTTTTGTTTACTCCTTATAAATTAATAAGATAACTAATAAAATGTTTTAAAAAAAGAAAGTAATTAAGGAATTTACTTTCCTTAATTACTTTTTAAAAATAGAGCCTTAAAATGACAAAGCAAAAAAAAAACACCCTTAATAAAATGTTAAAGTATGAAGATTGAGAATGTGTATATTTCTCAATCTTCATACTTTAACTTATTTAATTACTTTGTTGAACGGGAGGTATTTCTTTTGTCTCATCATAAAGTGTATGAGTCTTACCTTTTTCAGTATCAATAAAATCTACTTCAATAAACGAATTATTAAGATTATTAGAAGTAAGATTATTCATTAATTTTAAAATTCCTAAATATGTTTTATTACAAACATATACTGTCTTGATTTTTCCATCATCATTCATATAATTCAGTAATGGTATATATCTATGAATTTGATCTGATTTTTCATATTCACCATTACACGATAAACATTTTACTTTTGTACTTTCTGGAATAGGCTCATAAAACTTATTTGAAAATTCTAGAAATTTTTCAGGCTGTTTTAAATTAAATGATGATGAGTATAAACTAAAATTAATCAAATAAGAAATTATCACAAGAAATACTAATGTAAATAAAAATGGGATTACCTTTTCTAAGAAAAACTTTTTCATAACTTATCCTTTCTTATAAACTTACAATATTAGTGTAAGTCTTTCTTCCTTTATTAAGTTTGATTGTTTTGATATTACAACTTTCTAAAAGAATTAATCCATTGGAAATATTTGTAATAATCATAGTATTATAATCAATATATGGAATTAACCATTGAGGTATTGATTCTACACTTTTTGGAATTGATAAATATTCAAATCCATATTTTTTTAATTTATCATCCTGCGTAAGAAGTTCTTTAATTGGTTCAAATTCTTTAAGTTTTATCATTTCAGCAACTAATTTTGGATCTTTAGTAATATACAATAGATCAACTTTATCAGGTGGATGGATTACTTCAAATGGATGTAATGCATTCCAAAATAACATTCCCTTAATTGATCTAATTGTATATGGATTTTTATATGAAGATAATTCATTTAATTTAGATGGAATTAAGAAGTCTCTATTACCATTCTCTAAATTTTTATAAATATCATTTTCTAGTTCCATGAATGATTTAATTACTACAGATAGATCAATTTTTGTTGCAGAAAGAATATACTCAAGAATTTGCTGAAACCTGTCTCTTACATATTTTGTAGTAGATATTTTCTTAATTGGGAGACCTTTAATATCTATTACAGGTGGTATTAGCTTTACATTTTCTTGAGACAATACTTTTCCACTATACCACCTTTTGTTTTTTGTCAACATAACTTTAGAGTAAATAAATTCAGATTTCATTACAATACGACTTCTAAAGGCTTCTGGGACATTCATATTCTTTAATAGATTTTTATATACTATTGCAATATAATGCTGACATATATCTACAAGTTTACTAATGACTTTAATTATATTATCTGAATCATTTAATTCTTCTTCAGATTTAATACCAGCAAATTGAGTTGCAAATACTTCATAAAATTGATTTAGATAAAGAAAATTACTATCAGTATCGCACACAATAATATTTTTTCGTTTTTCAGTATCAATAATTTCAGCTCTATCTGGATTGAAAAAATCTGTAGTAAATACAAAATCTTCAAGTATTTTAAATACTTTAACCTTAGATTCTACATACTTTTCAGTCATAGAATTTTCATTTACAAATACTTTAAGTATATCTTTAAAATTAGAAGATTGATCAATAAACTTTAAAAGATTATTTTTATAGTAAATTCTATTTATTATAGATTGATCGTTAATACTATTTAATAAATCTTTAATATTTTCTAAATCTTCTACATTTTTATTAATTATATTTTTGTACAAGAATTTAGCAACTTTAGATACTGATATATCTTTTTCAATATATTCTTCAATTGGAAGTTCAATATTTGATTTTATAATTCGGTGTACGTAGTCATACAATATATTTATATTTTTAAAATATAAATTTGATGCAAATAGCATTTCAAATGCCATAATAGATGTAGTAATAATTATTGCACCATTATATGTAATACTTTCAGGAACATTTCTATCATAGAAAAATGAGTTACCTTCACCAAATACACCAAAATATGAATTTACAATTACCTTAATAAGAGATTGTGTTACTTTATATTTTCTAGAAAGTTCTGGATTTGTATTTTTAAATTCAAATTCTTTAGCTTTAGCGACTTTTCTTTCTTTAAGAAAATAATCTACCATTTCAGCTGCATAATTTTTACATTTATAGTGATTTTTATACAAGCATGCATTGCCAGTAATAATTGGTTGATTATCTGATTCTTTTAAAATTTTATTAGTAATCTTTTCTAGGAATTTACCTTCAGTTTTATCATTAGTAAATGAATTGAAAAATACAATATCTTTATCTTGAAATTTCTTTTCAATAGTTTTATCTATCATTTTCTGTATTTTTTTCTCATTCATATTAGGAAATCTCATTCTTAATATTTCAAGAACTTGATTTCTATATTTATCAGTAATAATACTCATTATTAATGGTTCCTTTAAATTTAATAAATTTATAGTAACAAGATATTAACATACTAATTATATATATATTTATAATTATGTATAAGATAATTTTAAACAAAAAAATATTAATTAATTTTGTAAAGGAGTTTTTTACTATGTTCCTAAATCCTGTAACTTCAATTGATAATTCAGAAGAAGAAATCCTTCTTGAACTCGCAGAATTCCTCAATTTTTCAGAAGAAGATTTAGATATTGAAACTCTTGATGATACTGAAATTTTAAGTGAAAGTCTTAGAAGTAAGTCTAGAATCATCAGAAGTAAGCATGAAAAATTTGCAGCACTTGTAGGAAGTACTGCAGCTATGATCGCAAGAAAGAAAAATGATCCTCTTGCAAAGAAATTGCAGAAAATTAATGCAATTCGCAGAACTTTGAAGACCAAAATTAAAGCTAAATATTCTAAACAAGCAGTCTCTTTAGCTAAACAGGTTCTTCGCAAATCACTTAAGGCACCTCAAGTACAACCGCCTAAAGTAAAAGAAATTGATGAATCATAAGTAATATAAAAAGATTAGAAAGGGTAACACCTTTCTAATCTTTTTATAATTATATATTATTTATTTGTAAAAATTTATTACAACAATTCTCTATAAATTCTTAAAGGATATTTACTTCTATGAAATATGATATCAATGAAATTTTATTAAATGATTCCAATTATAAAGAAATAACTGAAACTTTAAAAAATGAAATTACAACTGAGGACTATAACAAATCAAATGAAATAATTACATTAAAGACTCCCTTTAATAAATCCCTCAAGATTAATAAAGGTAGATTTTTAACAGTATTAGTTCTTGCGAAATCATTCAATATATTTAAAATAAAAATAGATCAAGAAAAAGATCTATTTTTAAATACCCCAACTTCTTCAAATCTTAATGATTATTTTTCACATTTAATCTTAAAAATTCGTGATCATAAAGAAGATTATAATCTTCTCTGTAATAGTATATCTCAATCTCTTCAAGAAATTTCACATATATCTGGAATTGCAAATTATAGAACTGGTAATACTATTTCAATCTATAATATTATTCAAACTGCGTTTAAAAATCCAGAAGTATTTGATATTATAAATTGTAAAATTCCTAAGAATTTAGATTTTACTGGAATAGAAGAATTTATTGAGAGAAATCAAAAAAGGTTAATTGAAATTCTTAGGAATGATAAAGATAGTGTGTTATATAACTTTTTAAATAGTGAATCTGGTATTAATATAAAACAATTTGAAGAAATATTTGTATCATTAGGATTCAAAGCAGATATCAGAGGTAATATTATACCTGAAGCTATCGATACTAACCTTATTAGAGGATTTAGAAATATTAAGGATTTTTATATTAATGCGATATCTGCTAGAAAAGCTTTAATTCTTACATTTTCAAATGTTAAAGAATCAGGATATTTAACTAGAAAATTATCATTATTACAAGTAGATACTAATATTGATTATAATATAGAAAAATGTGATAGTCAGCACTATCTTGATACAAATGTAAACAATCAAAGAACCTTCCAAAGAATTCAAGGTAAAGTATATTTTGATGGTGAATCTGAAAAAGTTATTACATTAAAAGATACTCATTTAATTGGTAAAATTATTAAAATGAGATCCCCAATTACTTGTAATTCAGAATCCGTATGTAGAAGATGTTATGGATATAATCTTGCAGAGCTTAATAAAGATATTCATTGTGGAATACTTTCAGTATTAATTCTTACTAACCAGTTAACTCAAAGATTACTTTCAGCTAAACATCTTCTTGCAACTAAATCTAAGAAAATTGAATGGCCTGATAGTTTTAAAAAGAATTTTATTATAGATAAAAATATAATAAAGGTTAATAGTAGTACAGATCTTTCTAATGTAATTTTAAATTTTAAACTTATTAAAGAAGAAGATGATTCTGGAGATGTATCGTATAAAGTTAATAGGTTTAAAATTATTGTAAATAAGAATACTGAGATAGTAAATCCAGGAGTATCATTTATACCAACTGAAGAATTTTCTGAATATCTGAAATCTCAAAATAATACAAATGGTAGATACTCTATTCCAATAGACTCAATAAATGATATGAGTATATTTACTATTAATATTGAAAATACAGAACTTAGTCATATTCTAAAGCATATTCTTAAATTAATAGAAAGTAATATTTATTTAAAGGATGAAAAATTCCAAAATTTTAACTATCTATATAATTATATGATTATGCTACTTAATGAAAGTAATATTAAAATACATTCATCTCATGTTGAAATGATTCTTAGATCACTTATCAGAAAGAAAACTAATTTAACTAAGAGAATAAAATTTAATAAGAAAGAAATTCCTGAATATCGAATTATACGAGTTAGTAAAGCAATTATTAATTCAAAATCAGTATCTACTAGCTTGGTATTTGAAAGAATTAAACACCAACTCATAGATCTATCTACATATAAAAAGAAAAAATATAGTATTATTGATGAGTTGATTAGATAGGATATAAAGATGAAAGAAGAATATATAAAATTAATGAATTCAAAAATAATTGTCAAGGTTTCAGATCTTGACAATTATGATCATGAATTAAATTTAATATCTAAAAGATTTGGAGTATGGAATAAAGTCTACTTTAAATATGATGTCTTTTCGATTCAAATAAATGAAGAAAAAAATCTTATAAAATTTCCCAAAGGAATTGGATTATACGAAGTTCAAAATATATTCCCAAATATTACCAATATTATAGATTGTATAAATGATAAACCCTATACAATTCAAAATACATCTTTTAAGATGAGATTTGAGCCGAGAAATGAAATCCAGAAAGATGTATTAGATTTTCTTCATGAAAGAAAAGCATATTCAAAATTTAAAAATAATCTTAAATTAATAGGGTTAGATACTGGGGAAGGAAAAACATTTGTAACCCTCCAATATCTATCTGAAATAGAACATTGTGCATTAGTTATTGTAGATCAAATTAATATAATCCAAAACTGGTTAAATGAAATTTCCAAACTTACAACCTTAAGAGAAAAAGATATCTGTGTAATTAAAAATTCAAAATATATAGAATCTTTAATGAATGGCACTGGTCATCGATTTTCAGTATTTATTGTGTGTCATAAAACTTTACAATCATATAGTAATGAAAATTCCTTACATGAAATGTTTAAGAAATTAAAAATTGGGTGTAAGGTGTATGATGAAGCTCATGTTGAATTTAGAAATATAATAAATATAGAATTAAATTCAAATATTCCTAAAACTATATTTCTTACAGCAACCCCTAATAGAAGTAATTTTAGTGAAAATATTTTATATGCTAAAGTTTTTAAATATACAAATAAATATTTTAGAGATCAAGAAAAGAATGCTGCTGAATTATATCATAAGATTATGTATGTAAAATTAAATTCATCTCCAAGTGAATTAGATATATCTGGGTGTAATGACTCTAGATATGGATTTAATATTGGGAGATTTTTTAAATATATAACCTTTAAAAAAAGTATTTATGATTACTATTACTTATCAGTTAAAAAACTTCTTAATATTTGTTATTCTTCAAAAAATTCTCCAAAGACAATTGGATTAATTTTTGGAAGTCTAGAAATTATAGATATGATATACCAAAGTTTAAAAATAGATTTTCCAGATAAGCAAATAGATATATTATCCTCTAAAATAAATAAAAAAGATAAAATAAAAATTCTTGATAAAAATACTAAAAAAGATATAATTATTAGTACTGAAAAATCTTTTCAGAAATCTTTAAATATCTTAACTCTTGAATGTATAATAAACTATGTACCATTGAGAAGTGATATTGTAATACGTCAGTTGATTGGAAGATTACGTAAAAATGATGGTAATAGTATTTATATAGATATAACAGATCACGGGTTTCCTTCATGTGTAAACCAATTATCTGTAAGAAAAAGAGCATTAAACAAAAAAGCAAAGAAAACTTATCAATTAGAAATTAAAAAATGAAAGGTCTAATATGTTTAAAAATATTGAAAGTATTGAACGTCAGATAGTAAATCTTACAAAGAATCTAACAGTTAAAAATGTAGTTATTTTAAGTCATAAATCTGCTGATAATAAAAAACTCAGTGCATTTTATATGAGAAAATATAATAGTAAAAAGTATAGCAATTTTGAAAGTCTTGAAAAGGGTATATTAAAAACTTCGGACTTTTTAGTATTCTCATTTTATGAAAAATTATCAGAAGATCAAATTGCATCTGAAGAACTTTATTTTTCATATAATACTTTGTATACATTATACAAAGCATTTTCATCAATTAATGAATATATTTTGAATAATTCAGAAGAAATTTTTAAAGAGAAAAATGGTGAATTGTTCTTAAGTAAAAAATATAAAGATATACATGCTAAAGTAGAAATAAATGCAAATAATGCTAAAAAGAAACTTCTTTTAACATTTGATATTGGTGAAACTAATGAAGGAACATTATATCCTGCAGTCGCAATTACTTTACATAAATCTGAATGTATTGCATTTGTAGGTTTAAATGAATTTACTAACTTTACATATTTCTTGAAGAATTTTAATCTTGAAACTAATTCTATTGGACTAGCCCAATTTGCATTACTAAATGAAATGAATGATGGAGATTCTAGACCTAATATATCTTCAGGAAGTTCTAAGAGTAATGTATCTAGAACTAATAAACGTGAAAGAAGAATTCTTGACGATGAAGAAGTAGATGAAGAAGATGCTACTAAAGTTTTTGACGATGAAGATGATTCATCTGAAGAGTCAGAAGAAGAAACTACTTCTAAAAAATCTAAGAAGAAAAAGAAATCTAAGAAAAAATCTAAAAAGAAAAATATGTATAAAGAATTAATAGATAATGAAGATTCTGATGATGACGATGATGCAGTAGAATTTTAATATAGTTAGTAAAAAATGAAGTAATGATGATAAATTGTCATTACTTCATTTTTTACTAACATAATATTACTATTTCAAAAAATGGAGAGATTACATGAAATTTGAGCCTTCAAATAGTAAAAAACCCTTTATAGCATTTAAAAAACAGGAATATTCAGTAGATTTGAATATGGAGAAAAAGAAAAAGTATGAATTAAATACTGCATATCTTTTTAATGATGAAATTTTTATTTATAAAGGAAAAGTTAAAGAAGGTAAAAAATTAAAAGATGGATGTTTTTATCTAAATTCAAATTATACTAATAAGAAAGATAAGTATATTTTCAAAAAAGGTAAATATATTAAAATAAATAAAGATAATATCTATTTTAAAGATTTAAACCTTGAAAATAAAATTAGAAGTATAATTGATGATACATCTAATTTCAAAGAAGTAGCAAAAGAAATAAATCAAGAGATAAAAGAAAAATCAAAAAAGTCTAGAAGTAAAGATAATGATTTTCTTTATTATGAGATAAATGATAAAGACAACAAAATAGTAAGATTAATTAAAGAACTAGTTAACTCTTCAAAAATTACTATGGATGATCTTTATAATAAAATTCAAGATAGAAGCAAAGCATATAATCTTAATTACGGTCTTAGAACAAGACATTCCATGAAGATTGATATAGTTGAAAGATGGGCAGATGTTCTTAACATGAATGTTGAAGTAACATTAGTAGATAAAGAAGATTAATTATTAAGTGTATAATATAGTTTAACTATATTATACACTTAATAATATATGGAGATAAAAATGAATCTAAATCTTTATAATGAGATTTTAAAAATAAGTCAAAGAATTAAAAGGTCTGTAAATAAATTTAAACTGTATAATAATTTAATTCACTCAAACAAATATGAGTTTGGTGAAATATATGGTATTATAAAGAATAATAAGTCTACAATTTTGAAAGAACTAAAAACTTTAGAATGTTTCCTTAAAATTAATTCTAAAGAATTATATACATTTAATAAAGAATCCAAAAAAGGCAATATTTCATTTGATGAAAATAAATATGAGATAATTCTAAGTTCAGATATATCTGTAAATAAAATTTCAATTCCAAAAATAAATGGATTGGAATATAAAGATTTACAAAAAATTATCAAAAAATTTGATGAATTGGAATACTATGAACTTTCATCAGAGGAAATTGAGAGATTTAAAACTTGCAAAGATAGTACAGTGATTCTAGAAATCCCAGATAAATTAAAAAAGAAACATCCAAATTTTAGACCATTAAAGATTAATGAGAAGATATTTATTACTTTAAATAAAACTACAAAATTTTTAATGGCATTAGATTCCCCTATAATAAAAGTAGAAGATCCAAAAATTTGCTTTTATTATAAATTTCATATAATTAAAATTTAATTAAAATTTATATATAAAAGGTGAATTTCACCTTTTATATATTTTTTTTTTCGAAATTTTTCGGAATTTTAAATTTATTTGGAACTAATTTTGGGATTTTATTTTTTCGTAAATTTATTTGGAACTAAAATTTGGAAAAAGAATTTTTGCATAGTACCTTTTCAGATTCCCTTTCCTTCCAATTTTCTCTTTTATTCTTTTTTCTTATTTATTTTTCTCTCTTAGAATTCTTCCTTTAATTATCCTTCTTAATTCTTATTAATTATATAGTTTTTTATTCTTAGTTTTTCTTCGAAAAACCAAGAGATCTTATTCACTACCCCCAAATCCCCCTTCTTTATAAAAAGTGGGATTATCAAACTTTTAGTTTGAATAATATTAATTAATTATTTAATCTAGTTTTTTTCAAAAAAAATTTATGAACTATATATTAACTCTAATAAAAAGGATTTTTCTTATGAATATTTCAAATGACAAAGTAAATATATTTCTTACTGGGAGTTATAATTCAACTTCAATTATAGATACTTTTAGAGATCTTCTTCCTTCCAAAAAATTTAACGTATTACACTGTGAAAAAACTGATGCAGTTTCTGAAAATAAATCTAAGGGATTAATGCTTCGCTCAGACTTAGTTATACATACTATTAATCCAGGTAGTACTTTTAAAGAAACTGAAGATCTATTCCAAGCATATAAAAATATGGATAATTCGATTATATATTTTACTAATGATGATAATATGGGTAGATCATTTGAAAGTTCAGTATATTTTACATATAGGTCAATTATCAATCAATTTAAAGTAAATAACTGTAAGATATTCTATGATCTCCAACCATTAGTAGAATATTTATCAGGTCTTGATAAATCAAATTTTATTAAGAATGATAGTGGTATGTATTTATTAAACTATTACAATATTCATAGAGTAAACGATACTTCTGGAATTATTACAAATTTTGTAAGTGTATTTCTTGAAAAAAGAAGTTATGCAGTTGAAGTGTTGAAGAATTTAATTATTGAAGGTAAAGATTTTACATTTTTCTTATTTAAAGAAGGCGTCTCATATAAGGATATGAGAGATAATACTAATGTAAAATGGCAAGAAGAAAAAGAGCAGATTCTTGAAGAAGCAAAAGTACTTGCTAAGAAAGCTTTAGAAGAAAAAGCTCTTGAAGTTGCTAATGAGATTAATGGAAATAAAAAAGAAAAGAATAGTGGAAAAAAGAAAAAAGTTAAATAATAAGTAAATATGATAGGTATACTTGATTTAGGTATACCTATCATATTTACTTATTTATACATTTATGATAAAAACAAAATTATAAATTATAATTTTTAAACATAATTATAATTCTATATAAGATTATTTAAAAGGAGTTTAAAAATATGTTAACTACACTGAATGGAAGTCAAATAAGGGGTAGAGTACTCGATTCCAGTCATTTAAAAGAAGATGCTGCTTTAACTAACGGTCAACTTTTAAATGGTATAAATTATTTCTATGCTGATGGTTCTAGACCAATGTCTGGCAACCTTAACATGAAAACAGGGGCAACCTCTTATCGAATTACTAACTTAGCCAATCCAATCGACGACCTTGATGGAGTCAATAAAGCTTATGTGGACTCCGTAGCACAAGGTCTTGATCCGAAAGAAAGTTGTCGTATTGCAACCTCAGCTAACGTAGCTCTTTCTGGAACTCAGACTATTGATGGCGTATCTCTTAACATTGATGATCGTGTTCTTGTTAAAGCTCAGACAGATGCAACTGAAAATGGTATATATTTAGTAAAAGCCGGGGCATGGGTACGAGCTCTTGACTTCGTAGATGGATCTGTAACTTCAGGTGCATTTACATTCATCGAAGAAGGTGATCTTCTTCATGATACAGGTTGGGTGCTTTCTACTGCTGGAACTATTATTGTTGGAACTACTGAATTGACATTTACTCAGTTCTCAGCTGCAGGTGTTCTTACAGCTGGTAATGGTATTACAATTACCAATAACCTTATTTCAGTACAAGCTTATCTTGGAATTCTCGTAGATTCTAATGGTGTAAGCTTAAAACAGACTGTTGATGGCGGCCTTGATACTAATGTCAATGGTGCATTCATTAAATTACAGTCTCTCAAAGGTCTTGCAACTACTACTTCTGGTCTTGGAGTTGTTGCTGGTAATGGTATTGAATTTAATGGGACTACTGGTGGTGTACAAGTTAAACCTCAAGCTAATAAGGGTCTTTCTGTAACCACTGAAGGTGTTGCAGTAGTTCTTGAAGCTAGTAAGGGTCTCGCAGTAGATTCTAACGGTATTTCAGTTGTATTAGCTCAAGACTATGGTATTAAGGTAGATGCCAGTGGTCTCTATCTTGATATTAGAACCAATGGTGGTCTTACTGTAGATTCTACAGGTCTTGGTGTACTTGCTGGATATGGTACTGAAGTAAATTCACTTGGAGTGAATGTAAAACCCGTAGTTAACGGTTCAATTTCTTCTACTGCTAGCGGTGTATCAGTTATCTGTGATCCAGCTCGTGGTGTTGTATCTACATCTCTGGGTCTTGCAGTTCTTCTTGAAACTGCTAAGGGTCTTTCACAGTCAAGTTCAGGTCTTGCAGTAGTAGCTGCTAATGGTATTCAGATAAGTGCTTCTGGTGTTGGTGTAAAACTTGATACAAATTCAGGTCTTTATGTTGATTCTAATGGTCTTGGAATCAATTTCGTAAGAAATGAAATTGTAACTGGTACTATTGATGGTGTAAATGATACATTTACTCTTGCATCACTTCCAGTACCGGGTAGCGTCAATCTTTTCTACAATGGTCAATTGTTAGATCCAAATGTTGGGAATGATTACAGTTTGTCTGGACAAACTATTACTACCTATTTTGCACCTGTTCCTGGTGATAAACTTAGAGCTGAATACTTTATTCAGTAATTAACTTTTAAATAATATATACTAATATGGATTAATTTCCATATTAGTATATATTATTTAACTTAAAATATAAAAATATATTATTTATGTATAATATACATAATTTATTTTTTATATTAAAAAACTAAAGAATAAATTATTATAGTGTAGTATAAAATTTTTAATAAAACTTTAAAGGAGTTTTTCTTAGTATGAAGATTTATAATTCTAATAATAACAAGAGTTTGAAGCTTACAAAAAATAGTCGTGGGCTTCCAGTGGTAATTTTTCAGGATATTAATACTGATGTACAAACATTAAAAGACAATAAAAATGTTGATGAAAAAACAGTATATTTTACATTGAGAACATCTCAAAAATTTATTCATGGTATTAAGAAACTTTTGAATAATGAAATTGAAAATTTTATTATTTCTTATAAGTCTGCAAAAAATTCTAAAGATAAATATTTCTTTGGTATTTTTAAGAGAGATGGAAAATTCTATCTTGACATAGTTCGAAATGAAAAGATTGTTAATTCATTTGAATTCTCAGAAACTCCATTTGAATATAACTATGATTCAAAGAATAAGAGAAATACAGTTGATACTACTATGCATTTTGATCTTATGCTTTTTTCTGAGTGGATTAAAGCAATGACTCATAATACTCTTATTTACGAAACAATTAAACCAACTGTAAGAAGAAAGTTTGATTCTCGTGATAAAGATCAAACTGAAGATAATGAAGAAGAAAAAGAAATTGAAATCGCTGGATAACTAATAAAAAGTCATAGTATAATTAATTTTATACTATGACTTTTTTTAATTTTTATAAAGGAATTAATTTTAAATGCAAATAAATAGACTTATGGACGGCCAATTTCAAAATATTGTAGTAGACTGTGATGAAGTACTAGTAAATATTACACCTAAATGGTATAAGAAAATTATGGATTCATACCATATTTTTAAAGATTATTTTAAAGATTTAGGATCATTAAAAGAATATGATATTATAAATAGAGATCATTATTATTTAAATACATGGTTAAAACATGATCATATTGAAAATGTACCACATGAAATTATTTTAGAAATGTTAAAATTATATAGCGAAGATCTTGAATTTTATGATGATCTTAAGATAACTAATTTTGGGCATAGTATTCAATATTTAATAGAACATCCAACTCTTTTGAATAAGTTATATATTTTAACTCATTCTCTTTCAGAAAATAATATTTTTAGTAAAGATAAATTTTTACTTAGAAATTTTGATTCTTCAAAAGTAGAGATTATTCATATAGATATTCAAACTTGTAAAGCTAAATTTTTAATTGAAAAAGAAATTAATCCTGACTTATTAGTAGATGATAGTCCAAAAGTTCTAAAAAGCTATATTGAAAACTTTCAAGATAAGACTATTTTACATCCAAAAATGAACTATAATTTAATTCTTGAAGATGAATTAGAATTAAGTCATCTTACTAATCATATATTTGCATACAATAATATACTTTAAGTGTTTTAATATGGCATGAACTTTATCTTTTTAAGTTCATGCTACATTAAAACAAATTTAATAATATATCTTTTTTTAAGGAATTTTCATATATGAAACTAAATATATTTGATATTGAAAAATTTGTAGATATAAATAAATGTCCTGAAGTTACAAATCCAGTTTATATTGAAAAAACTGGATTACCTACTGAAGATGGTTTATTTTCTACAGTTTTATTTGGAAGACATGGGTCTTATGACAGAAAAACTATTTTTGGATACATAGATTTAATTGAACCATTTTTACATCCTATAGTTTTTCAAATTATTAGAGATTTGAGTAGATCATATATCCAAATTATTCAGGGGGTAAAATATGTAGCTCTGAATAAAAAAGGTGAAATTATAGATGATGAAGTAAATGGTGAAACTGGGTTATCATTCTTTTATAATAATTGGGATAAAATTAAATGGAAAGAAACTGAAAGTAATATTAGAAGTGAAAAAATTCTTTTTTTAAATAGTTTAAAAAAGTCTGAAGTATTTATAAAGAAGCAATTAGTAATTCCAGCGTATTATAGAGATATTAATATCTCTGAAATAGATAAAGGTAAAATTACAGTAGATGAAATTAATTCATTGTATATTAAACTTATTAGTAATGTTGAATATTTAAAGAATGTTTCTAGTAGTTTTAGCTTTGTACATCACAATAATATATTTAAGATTCAAGATACTATTTTAGAAATCCATAACTTTCTTATAGGAACTTTACCTAGTAAAAATGGCTTATTTCATAAGAACTTGTTAGGAAAGATCTGTGACCTATCGACTCGCGGTGTAATTACTCCTGCTAAGCTAGACCAAAATAAATGGGATGAACAGACAGTTCCATTTGGGTATACTGGAGTACCTCTTTCACATGCTATAAATTTATTTTATCCATTTGTATCAAATGATCTTAATAAATTTATTAATATGTATATTACTACACTTCAAAGTTCAGGAGAGATTTCACCTGAAGAAGTTGATTATATCTTACAAAATGTAAATCCTGAAAAAATAAAACGAGTAATAAATGAATATATTAAGAGTGTAGAAACTCGGTTTAGATACCTACAGATTCCACATATGACCAAACCTAATCATATGTATATACTACACTTCAAAAATATTATGGGTAAGGAATTAAATCTTACTGAAATATTATATATAATCACTCAAAGAATTATAGATAATAAACATGTATATGTAAAGAGATATCCAATTGAAAATTATCATAGTATATATGCATCTAAAATTAAATTATTAACTACTACTAGAGTAAAAAAGATTGATATCGATGGTTATGTTTATGAAAACTTCCCTGATATGGATTATCATAAGGGTGATATTTTAAATGCATTTATAGATAGTGTATTGCTAAATAATTCTATGATCCCTGCAATTGGTGGAGACTTTGATGGTGATACTGTAGGTCTTGCGGGAGTTTTCTCAAATGAAGCTAATAAAGAGGCAGATGAGATTATAAATTCACCTAGATATTTTGTAGATATAAATGGAAAAAATGTTAGATTTATTGACTCAAAGGAAATGATTTCTACTTTCTATTCTATAACCAAATAAGTTTATTAGTATATTATCTAAGTTAATTCTTAGATAATATACTAATAAAAAAAGGACTTATTATGTTATTCCTTATAAAATTTGAGGTAAGTTTCAAATTCCCTTCTTTTTAATATAGGCTCAAGTTTTTCTTGAGCAGTTTCATACCTCTCACTTCCTAATATATAATATATATCTATCATTATACAATGATTCATTTAAAATTGTATTAAAATCAATTATTAAATATATATAATTATAATAGTTCTGTTCTATATGGAATAGTTCAATCTAAGATTGAAGGGAGGTGTACCTCTCTGATAACTATTACTGGGTCACATTCACCAAATGATAAGAATATATCCATAGTAAAACCTAATAAAAATTTTCCTGATTATTTTGAAATTAAAAGAAGAATCAATGATAGATGATTCTTTATAGGATTTTATAATGTTTAATTTGAAAAAATAAAAAAAGAAAGAAAAATTATATATTCTTTCTTTTTTTTATTATATAGTTAACATTCTAATAAAACTAATTAAAGGAAAATGTTTATATGTCATTATTTAGAATCCAAAATTCAGAATTTGATTATAGAAAACATGATCGGCATATAGTATTAATACATATGAAGAATCTTTTTCAAGAAGGTAGCTTTATAGATAATTCAATAACAACAGGTACATATAGATATACTTGGGCTAGATGGCAGAATTATTTTCATAAAGAACTTCTAATGAAAAAACTACCTATTCATTTTTTTGTAGAATTATTAAATAAAGATTATGTAATAAATATTGGATGTCCATTATGTGTTAGATCAACTTTCTTGAAAGAACTAAGTGATAATTATATTATTGATTATGATATGAGAGATGCAATATTAATAGGAATACAGGAAGATTTTTCTATAGATATTGGAGATGTACGAATGTTTCAACATATCTCAGATAAATTATTAAGTGATCTTATTAGAAGATATTCTATACAGAGACGAAATATTGTAAAATTTGATGATATATTGAAGAAAGATTACTTAGAAATGTTAAAAAAATCAAAACTTAGATATGATTTTACTCCCATGAATAAATTAAATATGGATTTATTATGGTTCACTCTAAATAATTATATTAAAGGTTAAAATATATAAGAAACTTATCTTAAAAAAAGATAAGTTTCTTATATATTTAATTTTATAGACCAATATGATTATAGTTAAGCATCCACCATTGACCCTTAGTAGTATGATCCATAGTCAATGGAATGTAATGCATATATTGAATATATTCATATGCTGTAAAAATTACTGTTTTAAAACGTTTACTAGTTACTTTTAACATTTCATCACTATCTAAAAATTCTACATCATAGTCAATAGTACTTATTCTAACACTATTATCTGCAATTATTTCTACTAAATGAGTATCTGGCATTTGAGATCTAATGTATTGAATATCTGCGAGTTGCATAAATTCTCCTTATATTATAAATTTATATGATTGTTCTATACTCTTACAAGCTACATACAGAAGCATTACAAGAAAGACAGATACATTGATCCTTCTTAAATGTCATTTTACCACATGCTGGACATTTACTTAGAGTTTCACTATTAAATTCTTTTTCTATATGTATTTCTAACTTTGCACTTTCTTTATCTTCTGAAAGAACTTGTGTAGTACGAGAACCATCTCTATAAATTGTAATACCCTTTAAATTAAAATCATAAGCATATTTAAATAAACTTTCAATTTCACTTAATTCTATATTTTTATGACAATTTACAGTTTTAGATATACTACTATCCGTCCAAGTTTGAATTGCAGATTGTACTTTTATATGTTCAAGTGGTGTCATATTCAATGCAGTAGTAAAGTAATCTGGTAATTCAGAAGGACTTTCAATATTATTTTCTTTCATATATCTATCTACCAGACCTGCAGTTTCTTCACTTATTCCAAGTCTTGAAGCTCTAAAATATTTAAAACTATAGAATGGTTCAATTCCATTTGTAATTGACATTTTGAAATTATGTTCAAAATATGAATTTAACATTGTACCAGTGCTACCAGTAGGAGCTTGTGTAGATAAACATACATTGCGAATACCATATTTATGTAGATCATCCATTAATGAACTAATACTGAATTTTGGATCATCTGGTAAATATTTCATCCATTCATACATTAATCTTTCAAAATGTTTAGATTTAGTAAACTTTTCATAGTTATAAAGAGGAAATGGTCCCTTTTCTTTAGCAAGTTCTATTGAAGCTTTAGTTTGCCAGAAAGATATCTTAGCGAAAAGCTTGTTAATAAAATCTATAGATTCATCTGAACCATATTTTAAACCCATTAAAATTAGTAAAGTTCCTAATCCAATAGTTCCTTGACCAATTCTTCTTTCATTTTTCTGGATTTTTTTATTATCATCTGAAAAATAATAACTATAGTCAATAAATATATCTTGAGCTCTAATACCTAAAGATATTGCTCTTTCTAGATCTTCATAATTGATATCTTTAGTAATTTCATTAAAGTACCTAGATAATACATGATGAGAAAGATTGCAGACACCATTCTCTGGAAGACCTTGTTCCATTAATTGTTATCTTATAGGTTTTTTATCCTATAATTCTAATAATTTTTTTTTCTTATTAGATCGGCATATGTTTTTATTCATTAATTTGAATGGTAAATATCTTTTAAATACATTAAAAAATCTTTCATTTTTAAGCTTTCAATTCCACAAGCTTTTGCAATAAACCTTAAATCTTTAATTTTATATCTTTCTTCAACTTCAGATCTTAATGATTCTAATTCATTTTTAATACTATTTAGTTTAATATATTCTAATATATACCCATTTAATCTAATCCATTTAATAACAAGTTTTTTAATCTTGATATGAATTTTTTTAATGTTTTCAGAATATATCTTTCCGCCTAAAAATGAATTATATAAATTTGCACATTCCAATTTACAAAATTTTCGCTTATTTTTAAAACGGGGTTCAACTTCAAAGATTGAACCACATTGAATGCATTTTAATGAAACCCATTCTTTTTTGCGAATACCTTTATATTTTATGGAAACTGCAAGAGCTCCTTTTTTAGAACCCGCTATCATTAATTTTTTTAATCTAGAATTTTGCCATCGATCTTTACTTGAGAGAGATATTAACCTTTTAGATTTATTGCACAGCTTATTACCAAAATTTGGATTTCCTTTCCCTCTACAGTGGAAGTTTTTTCGGTTATTTATATTTAACTTCTTCCATTCATTAATTGTAAAGTTTAAAGATATATCCATAAATTTTTTATAAAGCTTTAAGATTTTTTTATATGTATAGATTTTTAGTTTAATTCCCATTTTATCTAATTCTTTTTTATATAATCTTGCTTTCTTTAATTCAGAAGGTACTGTAGATTTTACTTCAATAATATATTTAATTTTATTCGTCTTTTTATTAAATATTGTAAAATCTGGAATGTACCTAGAATTATTAATTATATATGAATTTCCTTCATATATCCATCTCTTTTTTTGATGGTCTAGAAATAAAGCAACAGCATATTCATAAGAACTTCTTAAATGAAAATTTTTATATTTACCACTATAACTATTAAGCATCATATCTTATTCTCCCATATATTTTATATGTTAATAATATATAATTATTTAATAGTTTAATGAATATTGCGGCCTCTTGGGAAGATTATATTCTTATTTTTTTAAATAAGGTTCACTTCCTATGCTCTGCGCCTGACTATTTTTTTAGTATAGCCTTCGGACTCAAGTTAGCATTCCAGCCTTCTTGCTTAATTCCGCAATGTTTAACCTGAGGCAAACTTATCGAGTACCACAGGGATTTGTAGAGACAATATTTGCATAATAGTATGAATTACTAAATTTATTATATCTTTCTAAAAATATTACACCTGGCTCGGCTGAACTATATGAAGCTTCAATTACATGGCTCCATATCTTAAAGATTATTTTTTCAAAAATTTTAATATCATTACAGCTTTGTAAGAATATTCCATTCTTCAATGCATAATATTCTGGTTTTGTTAAACTATGAGGGTTATTTTCTAAAGCTAAAGTAATCATTTCATAATACTTTGTAGACTTACTAAATATATTACGTTTTTCAATGCATTCATCTACAATTTTCATAAAATGATCATCAATACCAATACTAATATTTGCACCAGTTAGCCATCTTCCTAAATTTGTAACTGGGTTTATTTCTTTTTTTCTATTTACAAATTTATCAATTATATCAAGTCGTGAAGCTTCTAGAAGTATTAACAGGGCTCCCCTTCTACTATTACTGGTGTAAATCCCATTAAATGAAAGCATATGTACATCTTCTACTTCGAAATCATAAACATCTTCTTCTTGAAGTTCTTCAATAGAAATAATTTCATCTACAAT
>Ga0172382_10001932_pt1 | contig 35739 bp, 29 predicted proteins | sample Leawel138RmetaG_FD_122245 | JGI IMG/M metagenome (GOLD analysis project Ga0172382, IMG submission 122245) | Leachate microbial communities from a municipal landfill in Southern Ontario, Canada - Leachate well 138R metaG | ecosystem: Engineered > Solid waste > Landfill > Unclassified | place... | reverse complement strand
CCTCCACTCTGTGTAAGCCCCTCAAGAGAGTATTTAGAAACCTCTTTATTAACCAAACCTGTTCTAAAGAGACTCTTGTATAGCGAATAAATATTACACTTTCTCCTAAAGTAAGAAGAAATATCTCTCTTAAGATTCATATCTATGTCATTTGTAGCATCATAGAAACCTGTCCTCCCTTGCTTAAATTGCTTCTTAGCAAAGGCATAATCCATAGCAAGATCTAAACGCTCTATCATGTCTATGTTAGGAAATTCTTCCTTAAGTTCGTAATACCTCTTCTCAATAATATCTTTTCTAGAGTAGGGGATATTCTCTAGAAGTTCCTCTTCAAACTTCTCAAAATATCTCTCAAGGATATTTAAAAATTCTAAAGAACCCTTGTAAGCCTTAATGTCTAAGACGGGCTTCTTATTAGAAATGGTGAACCTATTGTCCCAACCTAATACAGATTTCCCCCAGAACAGATATGTCTCTGTATCTACCTTACTAACACCAAGATTAGGAAGTACATCTGATACATAATCTATGAACATCTGGTTAGGAGCAATGATTAAACTATTATTGGAGCTAATCTGTTCCTTATGTGCATAGAATATGTATGCCAATCTGTGTAGAAGTATTGTTGTCTTACCACTACCTGCTACACCCTGTATTAGAATTGGCTTGTTTAGACCATCTCGGATAATTGAATTCTGTTGTGCTTGGATAGTAGATACAATGTCTTGGAGCTTCTTCCCCAACCTTTCATTCAATTGTGAGAGAAGGAATTCATCTGCTGCAACATTCCCTGATTTAGCATCATATATTCCGCTTATTCTCCCTCTAGATATCTGAAACTGCCTCTTCTGCAATAAATCTCCTCTCCTTTCTCCATTAGGCGCCTGAAAAGCAACATCATCTCTAGGACCACTGTTTTGGTAGTAGAGATTAGCAACAGGAGATCTCCAGTCTGTTATTAGAGGAATATGTGTCTGTTCATCTATTAAAGCAAATTTCCCTATGTAAAGAGAAAGTGGTTTCTCTGCTCTAGAGTCATATGGTTTAAATTGAATCTTACCAAAGTAGGGGGAATCTAGCGCAATAATCTCGTTATTAGTTCTGTCAACAATCTCCCTAATCTTGTTTAATATCTGGTTATATATCTTCTTAGCAGCAGCCTTTTCATCTAGGTCACTCTCTGTGTCTATGAGGTATATTTGATGTTCTAATTCTTCTTGAAGTTGCTCTAATCTTTGTATGAGGTTCTTAATGGAATCTCTTTTAATATGTACAACTCTTTTAAGATTTGGGTATTCTTCCTCTTCTAGCGTAGAGAGGTTTTTTAAATCACTAAAATCCGCAACTTTGTCTACATCCCTATACAGAGGGTGTAAGTACTGTTTAAACGTTTGCATGATTGGTTTTTAGGCATGAAGTTACCAAGGGAGAGTATATATTAAAAAGGTAAAAAATTCAAATAAAATAGAGGCTTTAAGCAAAACTTCTAAAGTGGTATATTAATCTACAATGAATAACCAATTAAAGTTGTTACTCTACATTGTTTTTATAGCAGGAGCCATTTTCTATTTCCAAGACAGCTTTGGTTTTCTAGACGTTTCCTTTATTGAGAACAAAGAGGCTACACAGGAAGAGAAAGAAGATGATGGAAAGGAAGAGACTGTAGTTAAGGAAGTTGAGGAGGATGAATATGTAGAGATATCTATCGGGGAAGGTGAATCTATTAAGGTTAACGTGGAAGTTGCAGATACCGATGCCCTTAGAACACTTGGGCTATCTAACAGGAGGTATTTGGGAGATTATGATGGAATGCTTTTTGTATATGACCAGAATGTAAATAATCCCTTCTGGATGAAGGATACCTTTATTAATCTAGATATCATATTTATAGACGAAAAGGGCTTTATTGTAGATATTAAAGAAAATAATGAGCCCTGTTCAGATTCATATTGCCCCCAGATTCTTTCTGACCAAGAGTTCGGGTATGTTTTGGAGGTAAATGGTGGGTTTGCTAAGACAAATGGAGTAAAAGAAGGCCAGAATGTGACCATGAACTTGGTATCAAATGAGTAAGGTGGTATAGTTGCTAGTTAACTTAGTTTAGACCTTAACAAAATGATAAATTCCTTAGTAGACTGGCTAGTTCAAGCAATAGATTCTTTTGGTTATCTAGGAGTTTTAATTGCCGTTTTTCTTGAAAGTTTTGTGGCTGTTATTCCCAGTCAAATAATATTACCTTTTTCCGGGTTTGTTGCTTCGCAAGGGTCTTTGAATATTGTTTTGGTTATCATAACTGTAGCTATTGGGGCATATTTAGGTAGTCTTCCTTTCTATTTCGTTGGGAGGTGGGGAGATGATTTCGTAGAAAAATTTTTAAAAAAGTATGGTAAGTATATATTTATATCTACCGACGATTTAGAAAAGGGATACAAAGCTTTTGAAAAGTATGGCGGAGGGATAGTATTCTTCGGCAGATTGTTACCTTTAATTAGAACTGTAATATCTTTCCCCGCTGGTGCTGCTAGAATGAAGTTCCCTGTATTCTCTCTGTATACAATCGCTGGTAGTTTAATATTTGCCACAGTTTCCTGCTTGGCAGGTTATTATATGGGAGAGAGTTGGCCAGTAGTTGCTGTTTACATTGAACAGTATGAGAATGTAGTCCTTGCTTTACTTTCTATAGCTCTTCTCATTTACATATGGAAAGGGATGAGAGATGTTATTAAGAAGTCTAAAGAGAAAGATATTAAGAAGGAAGTCTAGTACATTTTTATCAAAGATTTCCCATTCATTTCAGAGGGTTTCTCTATCCCCATTAGTTGTAAAACAGTTGGTGCAATGTCACATAATGCTCCGTAAGGGAGAACTCTCGGCGCAACATCTGTTCCAGAGAGAATAAATGGAACAGGATTTATTGAATGTTCTGTGATTATAGAGTTGTCTTCCTCGTTAAGCATCTCCTCTGCATTCCCATGGTCTGCTGTAATAATTGCTGCACCTCCTAAGGATGTAAAGTGATTTACTAATTCTTTTGTACAGTAGTCAATCGTCTTGACCGCTTTCTTAGCTGCCTCTATATCTCCTGTGTGTCCAACCATGTCTGCGTTAGCGAAGTTTAAAAGAATAAAGTCATAGGGCATACCTTTTAGTCTGTTTTTTAACAACTCTGTCATTTCTAAGGCACTCATCTCGGGTTTAAGATCGTAAGTAGGAACTCTAGGAGATGGGACCACCACACGATCTTCCTTAGAATAGGGAGAAGGCTGTCCACCATTAAAGAAGTATGTTACATGGGGGAACTTCTCTGTTTCAGCTATCCTTAATTGTCTGAGTCCCACGGAGTCTATGATTTTCCCAAGTGGAAGGTCAATATATTGCTTAGGAAATATTACATTTACAAGAAGGTCCTTTCTGTATTCTGTCATTGTTGCCACATACAAGTTGCTTATGGGTTGTCTAACAAAGCCTGCAAAGTTAGGGGACATGAAGGCCTCTGTTATTTGCAATGTCCTGTCTGGTCTGAAATTCACCATTATGACAACATCATTAGGTTCGACCTTCCCAGGATTAATAACAGTAGGCTCCATAAATTCATCTGTGATACCCCTCTCGTAAGAAGCTGTAATGGCCTTATGGTAGGTTGGGAACTTCTCTCCCATGTTCTTTTCAAAAAGATAGTAAGCTCTCTGTGTTCTATCCCATTTTCTGTTTCTATCCATTGCGAAATATCTTCCTACAATGGTAGCTATCTTTCCAATACCTCTTTCTAGGCAGAACTTGTCTAATTCGACAAGATGATTAAGCGAAGCATTTGGTGCGGTATCTCTTCCATCTGTGATTGCATGGATAAATAACTCATTTTGGAAGTTTAACCTAGCAAAGTAGTCAACTAGAGCCTTGAAGTGATTAATATGTGAATGGACAGAGCCATCACTTACTAATCCAATGAGGTGAACATTACTATTATATTTCTGTGCATGTGCGAAAGCATTTTTTAAGGTATCGTTTCTGTAAATAAGCCCATTTTCTATGGCTTTATTTATTCTGGGTAAATTTTGAAGAACAGTAGTGCCTGCACCTAGGTTTAGATGCCCAACCTCGCTGTTTCCTTTAACATTTGGTGGTAATCCTACGGCTTTTCCGGATGCAAGAAGATAAGTTCTTGGGGATGTGGACCAGAGTTTGGCTAGGTTTTCTGGCTGGCCTAAAACTACTGCGTTACCAGGACCTTTTGGAGCCGCTCCTACACCATCTAATATTATTAACAGGACTTTTTGTTTTACATTCATAGGCAGTTGTTGTATACATTGTGGCATATTTTTGAAATTTATTCTATAATCACAACTGCAAATCAGTAATATTTTAAGGTAATTATTATGGACACCAATGTAATTAAGAAGGTTGAGGAGAGTTTTTACAAGAAAAGACCCGATGTTAGAGTCGGAGATACTGTAAGACTACATCTAAAAATTAAAGAAGCAGGAAAAGAGAGGACACAGATCTTTGAGGGTGTTGTTATTGCAATTAAGGGTTCTGGTTTAAGTAGAAACTTAGTAGCAAGAAAAATTTCTTACGGAGTAGGAGTAGAAAAGATTGTTCCTTTCCATGCACCAGCTTTAGAAAAGATTGAGGTTGTTAAGAGAGGTTCTGTAAGGAGATCTAAGCCTTACTACTTAAGAGGAAGGGTCGGAAGAAGAGCTCTTAAGGCTGGAGAGACGACAAATATCTACTTAACTGACGAAGAGGAAGTTGGAGTTGATATACCAGTAACAGGGGATGCAGAGGAAAAGGTTGCAGAAGAGGTAGAGGTCACAGCAGAAGAAGTCGAAACACCTATAGAGGAAGTAAAAGAGGAAGAGGTTAAGGAAGAAAAGGTTGAAGAGAAGAAAGAGAGTTAGTATATTTATATAAATGCAGGAGTAGTTCAATTGGTTAGAATATCTGTTTTCCAAACAGAGGGTTGCGGGTTCGAGTCCCGTCTCCTGCTTTTATAACCCCATCGCACTACTAATTATCCACAATTTGTAATATAATCATAAGTATGAAAAACGTTGATGTACCTTTGTGGGATAAGGGTGACGACACAGATTCTTTTTCAAAAGGCGGAGCTTCTGCTTCATCCTTTTCTATGAGAAAACCATCTGTTAAGAAATCTCCCTTAGTAAAAAAGATATATAAGCAAATCCTTGGGAGAGAACCCTCTTCTAGAGAAATGGCTTACTACAAATACAGTTCTGCGAAGAAAGAAGACATCATAAAGAAACTACTAGAGAGCGAAGAACACGAAGAAATATTAGAGAGAGCAAAGAAATATCCTGAACTTGAAGAGACAAATTCAAAATTAAAATCCAAGGTTCTTAAACTTAAATCTAAAGTTAAAGATAACGAGGAAGAGTTCAAGCAACTCAGAAGCCTACTCGAAGAGAAAAATGCAACAATAAAAGATTTAAGAGAGACAAAAGAAGTCCCTCCTTATTTAGATGGTGATGTTTTAGAAGAGAATGGAGTCCACTATAGTGTTTCAAGAGCTCCTCTGAAAGAAGTTATAAAAAGAGATGAAACTTTTTGGGATAGATTACGTTATTTAATAATGGGAGAGTAATGAACACAAAAATATTTGCGCAAAGATTAAGAGAAGCAAGAGAAGAGAAAGGATATTCTCAGAAGAGCCTAGGAATGAGAGTAGGACTTTCAGATAAGTCTATAAGTATGTATGAGAAAGGGACAGTATACCCACCAGTAGGAAATCTTCTAAAGATCGCTAAAGAGTTAGATAAAAGTATCTCCTATTTCCTCGAAGATTAATCTCCAGGGCCAATCTCAAAGTTGGTGTTTATAAAGTCTACCAACTAGGTGGTGTTAACCACTTTTTAGCTTTCTTAGTGTATTTCTTGACTACAATAATCGTTACAAATATTGCAATTGCAAAACCAATGAATAATAGACTGAACTTTAGTACATTCATCCAGTTGTAATAAGAACTAACTGGTTGAAATACAAGGCTGTCACTAAATACCACATTGTCTCCTACAGAGTTAGTGTAGTTTGTATTATATTGCCAAGATATTACAGATATTGAAAAATCATAGATTCCTCCTCTTAAGGGTTTGATTCTTCCTTCAAAAACATATGTCTGATCTTTTTCTAAAGATACGAATTCTTTATGTGCTGGATAGGCCTCCATCGTCGCGGGAGTATTCCATATGATTTGTGTCTTTGGAGAATCCAAGTGTGGAGTTATGGTTAGGGTGTATGGCACGTATTGCCCAAAAGGGGTCTGAGGTCCTCTTTCAAGAGTAAGGTCAAAATATCTGTTCTCAGAGAGCTTTGTGTGGTCATCTATAACCGTCTCTGTACTCTCCTGCCCCATTCCTTCCTCTGTTTCTATCTGTGTTTCTTCTGTTGGGACATTATCTGCAGCAAAAGCAGGTCTTAGTGTTAAGGCTGTTATTAAAACGAGGAATAATGTAATCAAAGAATAAAGAAATTTTCTCATTTAAGTATTTTGTTAACACTTAGCTTATATATTTGAAGTGCTTTTCTTGCATCTTCTTTACTTACTGCGTAATCATCATGAACAACCCTGTTTCGTATTTTATGGGCATCCCAAAGACGATTATACTCTCTTTTTCTGAATATCTTTTCTGCACCCTTAAGATTCTCTCCGCAGGAAGAATCATTTCTAAAATATAGTTGAAGAGATTTAGAAAGGATATTATCTAATTTAATAATCGCATCTCTCCTGACAGCGAGCTCTTCGCTATTAATAGATTTTTCTAGAGAATAGAGTTCTTTAATAAGTTTTTCCCTTTTCTTTTGGTCAATCTTTTTCGTATTAAGAGAAACCATTACGAAAAGAACCACTATTAAAAGCAAGATTACTATTGAAAGATATAATGAGCTGTCCATTACTTTCTTCTCTTTTTAAATAATTTAATAAATGATTTTTTCATTCGTTTAAAAGCTTTTTTCTTTCTTAACTTTATTAAAAAGTATAGCAGAAAAAGAAAAGCGCAGAAAATTAAGATAGATAGTGATTTCGAGAGAATGGAGATGAAAAGCGGAATCTCCTGTTTAACTTCTGTTTCGAGAGTTTGGTCTATCTTGTGTCTATCAAGGTTTGTAAGTGAAGTTACTACGAAGATATTGCTAGAATTAATCTCTTCGTGGGGGATATTAAACTGTATGTAGTTCTCTTCGTTGGGCAACAGTATGTCAGACTGCATATTTTTAACTGGATCTGTATATTTTGTAAGATTGTCTATATTTGAATTAGAGATGATAATATTATTTAGGGCGATATTCCCCTCATTCTTTAATTTTAATAATCCCTTGGCGTATGGCTTTGTTATATTGTAGTTTTCTAGGGTGAAGATAGAGTCGACACTAAATCTTGGTTGAATATCTTTCGTCGTCTCTGCTTTAACAATAAAATCCGTGTCCTGGAAAAAGGACATCTTTGGGGCTACTGCAGATTTTCCCCTCCTTATTATTGTTATGTGGTCAAGGAATGGACTACCGTAAAGGTTCTTTCCAAAGTATTCCTCTAAAAAAGGATCTGCTGTTACCCATCTGTTTTGGTTTGTGTCTAAGTATTCGACCCAGTGATGGTAGAAACCGTCAGAGGTGTACCCAGTTATGTTGGAGATGTAACCAACAATAAGTCTACTTGGGACATTGTAGTTTCTAAGTAGGGAGATGTAAAAGTCGGAATAGTCTATGTTACTAGCATTGTTAGGAGCCTCTGTGAGTGTCTGAGCACCTATTCTAGAGCTAGAATCTATCCCAAGTGGTATTTCGTCGTTGTAATTTAATCTCTCTATTACGTATTGGTATATATATTTGTAAAAGAGTTCCTTCTGTGGGTCTTCTAATACCTCCACATTGTCAAAATTAAGAGGGATTACAAGGTCCTTTTTCTCTAAGAAAGTATTAATTCTTCTAAATTCTGTATTGTTTGTAATGGACCAGTAACCAGATTTTTGTGTTAAAAAGGAACTAGACTCCTCTGTAGTTTCCAGATCTTCTGTTTTAAGAATGTAACCAGATATTTTGCAATCTGCATTCTCCCCAGGTTTTAGGAGATATTTAAAAATGTAGTTTCCATCTTCGTCTTTTAGAGAAGATGTCGGAGTAGGGGAGATCTCCTCCCATATTATTGTTTGTGTTGGTGTGTCCGAGGGGACATATATTTCAAAGGATTGGTTGTTATCTTTGAGGCTATTTGAAAACACTTTGTTTATGTCGAATTTGTAAAGTAATTTTTCTCCGAATACTATTGAAAGCTTCGGGTTTTGTGGTTGCTCTATTAGGACAACATATCTGTTTTCTATGGCCTTAATGTTCTGTATTGGGTCAGATGACCAGAGGGGTTCGCCCATATCTTTGGGATATTTGATTACCACTGATCTTGTTGCGGTGTTGAATATCGTGGAAGAAATATTAAAGGATGAGTCTTCTCCCTTTCTGTCTATTGAATATTTTATTAATATCTCTAGGGGGGAACCTGGTCTAACAACCCCATTGTTTAGGTTTATTAATACTTCAGTATTAGAACCCCTGTTAAAAGTGGTACATTCCAATTCTTCTCCCGTTTTAAATTTCTCACAGGTAACTCTTAATCTCTCAATTGGAACAACAGCTGTGTAGTAAGAGATAACCCTTGGTGAGGGACTGGTAACCTCCATTACAGCTTGTGTGTCTATTGTCTCTTCAGTAATGGTGTGTTCAAAGTCTACATTGATGTTAAAACTGGGAGCTGTGGTTTCAGCTATTACTTTAGGGATAGAAACTAGCCCTGAAAAGCTTAAGACAGTTGAGATTATCGGGACTAAAAGTAACGATGCGGAGGACTTTATGGAGGATTTTATTACAGAAAAAAGAGAGGAGGTGTTCCTATATCTCGACGGAGTCTTCTTTAAATAACCAGTCAAATCTTTCATACTTTCTCATTATTTGCTTATTTATTGGGGTTTTAGGAGTCACCCCAAGATCATCTCTTACTTTGTCCCAATCTACTCTCTCAATTTCATTAACCATCTTAAAACTAGGATTGCGGACAGTTTCCTGTTTAGCATTCTTTCTAATAATATAATAGGACAAACCATTTCTTTCATCAAGAACAACTCGTGGATTAGCATCTACACTGTGGTATTCAGCGAAAATGAGATTAGAGTTTTGTCTAGTATTAACGACAACAACTTCATAACCTGCAGGAATAACGATCTTGTCTTTCTTCTTTACGTTTGCTTTGATAACCCTGTTTTTTCTTGCACTTGTATATCTCTGAATCAAAACAGTTGCTCCACCATAGGCAAAGTCAAAGATTCTTGGGTATTTAGCACATCTAGTGGCTCTTGTTTTTACAAATTCTATTCCAGCAAGGTTAGGAGGGAGTGTGTAGAAGTTAATCTTGATGCCCTTTTCTTTGTATAGATCGTTATTATCTAAGCCTTTATACTTCTTGTAAAAAATTTCGGGGCAATTAAGTTCTTTATTTAGAAGTTGACTCCTAACATCATCTATTGTGATCTCTATTCTCTTTTTAAAGGAAAAATCCTTTACTTGTAGCTCTTCTCCGTCATATACGATTGGGAAGCCGCAGCTACTCTTCAAGTCAATTCGTGCCATAAGAGCTATTATATCACATCAATGTTATTCTCTTGAAAATGACTTGAGCAATTCAGAAAGGACAAAAGCTATTATTATATAGAAAAGAAGTGCTACAAAAGGTGTTAATTCTAAAGTAAAGTTGTTTATCTGGAGAGAGCTCGTAACTATTCCTCCAAAGGGTTTTACAAACATAGTACTGGTGTTAAAGACCCAATTAGCAAAGTTATTCTCTAGATTGGCATTCATGCCTAGGAGTGCGATTCTGGTTATTATTAACCCTTCTATGAGTATTACACAAAAATAAGCGAGTCTTATTATTAGTTTTAACATTTTTAAAGATTTTCTAAATTATCTACATAATATTCTAACTCATTCATGAATCGAGTTACACCATAAGCCCAGAGATCTAAACCTGTTTCTCCACATGGAGGGCAATATGTGTCCTGGATGTCGAAAGGTGTTAGGTCTGTCCCATACCCTAGAGCAAGTCTTTCTGTGACATGGGTTATGGACTCTTCCCAATCTTCAAACATACTCCAGCCAGCATCGTTCTTTTTTATCCCTCTCCAACCCCAAGCATTGTGAGAACCTTGTGGCAGGAGATTTCCAAAGGCAGATTCTACACCAGAGATGGAGGCTACAAGTCTCCAATCTAGGCCATATCTGTCGGCTTCTATGATGAAGATTTCTGCATAAGGAGCCATAGGTGAGTGATAGTCGCTTAAAAATTTGCTCATAGCAAGAACTCTTGGATCTAGAGTAAAGAACCTTGCTTCTCTAACTGGCTCATTAGCACTCTTAACAGAGGAGAGATTATATTCACCGGCATAAACATGGATGTCAAAGATTGGGGACAGGGAGTTAACCTCTACGTTAGAAGTCTCCCTTGCAACACTACCGAAGGCTTTTGTTAAAAATGCCTCTGTGTATGGAGAAAGAAGAAAATAATAAGCTGAAACAAGGAATAATACACCTGCAGCTCTAGTAATATTGGAGTCTTTAATTCTTCTTGTTAGAGAAAGATTTGACTTTTCTTGGTCAGTTTCTGGCATAATAGTTTTAGTATATCAAATCGGGGCAATATTTGTTATGTTCACGCATCTACACTTACATACAGAGTATTCTTTGCTTGATGGAACAATCAGGATTTCTGAGTTAATTGAAAAACTCAAGGCAGAGAAAATGAACTCTTGTGCAATCACAGACCACGGAAGTATGTATGGAGTTTATAAATTCCAGAAAGCGATGAAGGACGAGGGATTGAAGCCAATAATTGGTGCAGAGATATATATTGCACCCAGAAGTATGGATAAGAAAGAGCATGGTATAGACAACCAGTATTTTCATTTAGTTGTTTTAGCAAAGAATTTAGAGGGCTATAAGAATTTAATGAAAATAGTATCCGTCTCTCATATGGAGGGCTTTTACTACAGACCTAGGATAGATATTGAAACTTTGAGCAAGTACACAGACGGTTTAATTGCCCTCTCTGCATGTTTAGCAGGTCCAGTAAGCCAACCGATTCTAAAAGGTAATTTTAAGGGAGCTCTTGAGACTGCAAAGGAATACAAAGAAATGTTTAAAGACAACTTCTACATAGAGCTCCAGAGGAATGGAATGGAAGAACAGGAAATTGTTAATGAAGGACTTATTAAGATCGCGGACGAGCTAGAACTTCCTTTAGTTGCAACTTGTGACAGCCACTATCTAGATAAAGAGGATGCTCAAATACAAGAGATACTTTGGTGCATCAGTGATGGATATACGATGGATGATCCAGATAGAAGGAAGATGCCGACTAATGAATTCTACGTAAAAACACCTAAGGAAATGGAGGAGTTATTTAAAGATATCCCCGAAGCACTCAAAAACACTCAGAAAATTGTAGAGAGTATCGAGGAATATGACATAACCTTTGGGAGGATAGAGAACCCTTACAAAGATCTTCCTAAAGGGACAACCTCTCAGGAATATCTTAAAGAACTCAGCTACGAAGGTGCTAAGAATCGGTATGGGAAACTAGATAAAGAATTAAAGGACAGGATAGATTATGAATTAAAAATAATTCATGACAAGGGCTATGATGACTACTTCCTCATTGTTAGAGACATTGTCAGGTTCTGTAAAGACAACGATATTGTCGTTGGTATGCGTGGGTCTGGTTGTGGTTCTGTTGTAGCTTATGTTACAGACATTACTGACATTGAACCAATAGAATGGGAACTCTATTTTGAAAGATTCCTTAATCCAGAAAGACCAAGTCCTCCAGACTTTGATATAGACATCGCAGATAAGCGAAGAGATGAGGTCATAGAGTACACAATAGAAAAGTATGGGATAGAGAATGTTAAACAGATAGGAACATTCAGTAAATTACAGACAAGACAGGCTATTAGAGATGTTGCAAGAGTTATAGGAGTAGAGCTAGATGTTGCAGATGAGCTCTCCAAGATGGTTGAGATCGTTTTCGGTAAGGCAAAAGATATTGACTATATGCTTGAACACAATCCAGAGTTTGCCCAGATAATAAACTCCTCAGAAAAAACAAGATATCTAGCAGACGTTGTTCGTAGAGTTTCTGGCCTCTGTAGGGGTGTCTCAACGCATGCCTGTGGGATCATAATCACCCCGGAACCCGTTGTAGAGTATGTCCCCATTCAAAGAGATGCCCATGGTGAGGGTATTGGTATGAGTCAATATGAGATGTCAGACCTTGAATCAGTAGGAATTATGAAGTTTGACTTCCTAGGACTTAGAAACTTAAACATCATTGGATCTGCACTAAAGAAGATAGAAGAAAGAGAGGGGGAAAAGATAGATCTCGCGACAATAGATACCAAAGACAAAAAAGCCTACGATCTTATCAAGTCTGGTCATACTGTCGGAATATTCCAACTTGAAAGTGAAGGAATGAAGAGGACAATAAAACTACTGGAACCAGAAACAATGGAAGATATCTCCTACATTCTGGCTGCATACAGACCTGGTCCTATGCAATTTATATCCGACTATGCAGAAGTTAAGAAAGGTAAGCAAGAACCAGATTACATAATAGACGAATTAGAACCAATTCTTTCAGTAACTAATGGTGTCATCTCCTACCAAGAGCAGGTTATGAGAATCGCCCAAGTTGTGGCAGGTTACTCTCTTGGAGCTGCAGATATTCTAAGAAGAGCTATGGGAAAAAAGAAATTAGATGTGATGAAAGCAGAGAAACCCGTTTTCATAGACGGTGGTGTAAAACTAGGTCATGAGAAGAAAGATATGGAAAAAATTTGGGAGAGATTAGTTCAATTTGCTAACTACGGTTTTAACAAAGCGCACAGTGCATCCTATGCAACAATAGCCTACTGGACAGCCTATCTGAAGTCTCACTATCCATTAGAATATATGGCCGCCCTCCTAGAAGGTGACCTAGATAAATTTGACAGAGTAATTCTAGATCTTGGAGAATGTGAAAGACTTGGAATAGATGTTCTTCCTCCAGATATAAACAAGAGTGGCTTCTACTTCAGAGTCGAAGGAGAAAAGAGCATTCGCTTTGGTCTTGCCGGAATTAAAAACATAGGGCAGGATATTGTCCAAAGCATATTTGATGAAAGAGAAAAAAATGGTCTCTATGAACATCTTGACGACTTTGTTAACAGAAACTTCAAGAATATTAACAAGAAAGCAATAGAATATTTGATAATGGCAGGAACCATGGACTCATTTGGGTCAAGGGGAGCCCTCTTACATGTTCTAGATGATGTCTACAACAAAATAAAGGCGAATAAAAAGACAGAGGAAATGGGCCAAATAGACATATTTGCGATGAATAGCTCCATGAATGGCCAAGATACAAAGAAAGATTTAATAGGGGAAACAGCTCTCCCAACGGATACTGAAGCAGAACTAGCAGATATTCTTAAATGGGAGAAAGAGCTGCTAGGACTTTATTTCTCCAGTCACCCCTTAGATAACCTACAAGAATTCTTCGACCAAAAGAATGTAGTTCCTCTAACAGAAGCATTAGAGATTAAGAAAAATAACGACTTGTTAGTTCTTGGTGTTATGGTTACTAAAGTCAGGAAGATTACTACTAAGAAAGGTGAGGTAATGGCATTTCTTACAATTGAAGACAAAACCGCAAAAACAGAAGCTGTTGTCTTTCCAAGGACATATAAAGAAATTAAGGATACACTAGCAGAAAACAAACCGATGCTTATAGCCGGCAGGCTAAATGTGAGAGATGGTCAGAAGAGTATAATTGTTCAAAAAGCTAAATATATCGATACCAAGAAGCACTCCTCTAAATTTGACGGAGTTACCTTTAGAATCACCCCCCTACACTCCGAAGAAGAAGTAGCAGCACTGAAGAAGTATATACAGGAATCTGATGGCGACACTGCTGTTAAAATTGTTGTTAACAATGGAGACTCAAAAAAGAATGTTGTCATTAAAAAGAAGATAGCAATGAATCAAGAGACTAAGAAATGGCTCAGGAAGTTTTAAAGAGTCTTCCCGCAACTGATATAATCCATATATGAATAAAGATATTAAGAAAACAGGAATAAACGACCTGCAAACTAAAATTAAACTTCTTCCGCAGAGACCAGGGATTTACAAGTTTCTAGATGAAGACGGTAAGATATTGTACATAGGAAAAGCAACAAACCTTAGGAGTAGGGTGAGCTCATATTTCTCTAGCACTCTCTATGATCGCCCCCGCATAAAGCAGATGATTCCATATGTTAAAGATGTAATCATTACCGAAACAAACAACGAAATAGAATCTCTTGTTCTAGAGTCTGCCTTAATTAAGAAACATAAACCTTTTTACAATAGTGACAAGAAAGATGACAAATCATACGTATGGATATACATCTCCACAAAAGATAAATTCCCTACAGTAAAAATAGTCAGAAAGATAAGTACTAAAGAAATGAAAAGAGGTCGGCTCTTTGGACCATACCCTAGTAGTTCAGCTACGAAGAGGATATTCACCTACCTAAGAAAGCTTTACCCTTTCTGTACTTGTAAAAAAGAGAACAGTAAGGAATGCCTCTATTTTCACCTAGGCCTCTGTCCAGGTCCATACCAAGGGCACATAAGCGAAGAGGATTATAGGAAAAATATTAATGAAATAATAAAGTTCCTAAGTGGAAGAAAGAGAGGACAGATAAGGGAGATGGAAAAGGAGATGTACGAATATTCCAAGGAGAAGAACTTTGAAAAGGCGGCAGCCTTAAGAGATAGGATCTCTGACCTTAAATATCTTGGAGAGAAGATAGATTTCCTCCCAGACGACACAGAACAATCATACCGGGAGAGAAGAAAGGAAGTTCTAAAAAGTGAATTCGAGAACTTAAAAAGAGAATTAGGCCTCAAAGAACTCAATAGGATAGAGTGTTACGACATTTCTAATATACAAGGAGAATTGGCATATGGTTCTATGGTTGTAGCTGAGGATGGAGAGATACGCAGGGACCAGTACAGGATCTTTAAGATAGAGGATATAGATAAACCAAATGACCCAGCTATGTTAAAGAGAGTTCTAGAAAGGCGTTTTGACACTAAAAATAAGATGAAATATCCTTCGAACCCAGACATTATTCTAATAGATGGGGGGAAGTCTCAATTATCTGTCTTACACAAAGGCCTAAGAGGGCTTTTACCATCCGAATCTACCCTGACGGGTATATCTAAAGGAAAAAGACTCAAAAGAAGCGGATCGAGGCAACTAGACGAATTTTGGTTGATTACAGACCCAAGTGATAAAGAAAGTAAGATAACAAGAGTAGATATTGTAAATAAATCTATATTGATAGACCTTAGAGATGAAGCACATAGGTTTGCAATATTACATCACCGCAAGAGCCGAATTAGAAAAGCTAAAAATACAGAACTAGAGAAAATTTCAGGGGTGGGGAAAAAAAGGATGAAGAGACTTCTAAAGGACTTTGGAGACATAAAAGCACTGAAGAAAGCCACAACTGATGAAATTAACAAGAGTATAAGAAACAAAACTGTTTCAGAAGAGATATATAAATATTTCCATCAAAAGAAATAAGAGAAGTGTAGCAATAGATACTACCTCTCCATATCTGCAGGTTCCATATTCTCAAAGAGGTAGTCCAGGAAGGGGTCCCCAGAAGTGTTTGCATCCATTACATAAACCACACCATTGTAGCTATTAGATACCACTGCTACATCATGGTCTTTCGGACCATTTGTTATTGAGCCTCTCAGAGCCCTACCGTAAGAAGTTACGGCAAGTATTGTGTTAGTTATGGTCCAACTCTCTTCTCCACCTGCACTTAGAAGCTCTGTGTATTCTCTTAGATAATTATCTAAAACTCCTCCAGCTTCGCCAATAGGAACAACACTTATGCTATCCGAAGTTCCAATTTTTCTAAATTGAACTGAGCGGAAATCCTCATAAGTCGAGGAGCTGTAAGAGATAATATATTCTTTAGGAACTTTTAACACCCAAGGAAAGTCTGGAAGTAACTCTTGATAATCCTGGCTAGCTAAAAGTAATTCCCTCTCTGTCTCCTCAACAACTTTCGCTCTAAGACCGGTAATAGCTTCTTCTTCAGTCAACGTCTCATACCACAAATCATTGAACTTGGAATATATTCTCAGCCCAGTTGAACCCTTAACCCAGTATTCTCCCTCTTTCATCTCCTCGGAACCGACTTCTACAGAGAGCACGTTTTCCCAACCAAGTTCTGGGAGCCTTTCTTGGTAATATTCATACGCCTGTGCAGTTGTTGTTCTAAGTGGTAATCGGTAAGCAGAGTTTCCAGTTGCAATAAAATTAGCAACAGATATCTCCTTTACATTATTTTTGAAGATGAATACAGAGCCTGGGTAAGAGGGAATACCGTCTAGGCCTACTACATATTCGACTTCCGCATTTTCATCTGTAGTATTGCTCCTCATTCTTATTACAGAAAGAACAGAGGCGTAGAGTAGACCTGCGAAGATTAAAGAGAAGGAAGTGTAAAAGAGTATTCTAGAAAAGTTTCTGTTATTTCGTCTCCTTGCATGGGGTCTGTTATTTCGTTTTTTGAAAAGATTAAACTTTCTCTTTTCTTTTCTTCTTACGGAACTTGTCTTACTCTTGGGCATATATACTCTACCTGTAGGATTGGTGGTTCCCTTTGTTTTTTGTCTTTTACTTTTCTTTGTCTTCTTAAAGAGGGGCATAGGTAATTATATCTTACATTATATTTTCTTTTTATTTAATACGGACATATAGTATAATTTCTCTGTATTGCGGGATCGTCTAATGGTAGGACACCGGCCTTTGAAGCCGTCGATCATGGTTCGAGTCCATGTCCCGCAACCACTTCCCCTTTTGACCTATAGTATGCAAAATGGTATAATTAAGTACCGTTTAAAAAGATTTTTCCAATTGTTTTATTAATATACTGCTCTTTAATAATTACCTATTTGTAGCACTTTTATGAATGATACTTAGTATCTTCTTTGTGCTTCAAAAGTATATAGATAGTTATTCTCCAAAAGACGTTTTTGCAAAGCACTAAGCTAATTATATGCTTAGTTGGTTTATTGCTTTGTAAAAATTGTCACTAGTCTAGTGGTGTTTACACCAAGGAGAATTAGATGGAAAAGAAAAGCCCTTTTGATATTTTTTTTGATATTTTTGTTGTTGTTGGGACTACTATAATAATAGTCCTGTTTTTCATACTGGTTGTTAAGATTTTGGGGTTTGAAACAGTAGTGAAAGCAAAAATCGGTGGAGTTCCATTGGAATCTCTGAAATACCGTGGAGCCAAACTCCACTGGGAGTCGGGAAATCCAATACCGAAAGAACGTTTAGAGATTTTCTATACGGTTATGGACTCCCTCTCCTCAGATGTTAATGAAAAATATTCCCTAGAGAATAACCCAACAGATTTTTTCTACTTAACGGCAGAAGAGTACTATTGGGGAGATTTGACCTATGGGCATGGTTTCGAGGCGGATGCTTTTCAAAGAGGGACTGAGGTGTTTTTAAGCCCAACACTTGTAGACTCGACCAACAATACGGTTCTCTTTAGTTTGGAGCAATTTCGTTATGGTCCGTGGAAGAGGTTTGACGACAACCAGGCATATAATGATGGACACTTCGCAATGGTTTTAATACATGAATATGTTCATGTGGTCCAGTTTAACCATTCAGATTATCTAAACAGCTATGCGACAGATGTCGGATGGCAAGGGGACAACAAGCCTGACGAGGACGAGAAGTTCTATAGTGTTTTGTCTTCTTACAGCTTGGAAAATCCGTCAGAGGATATGTCAGAAACATTTATGTATTCATATCTCTGCGGGAACAATCTAGAAGCCCTTTCTGAAGTTAGACTTCAGTACATTGATGACTTCTGGGGAGTCCCAAGAGAACAGTATTGCCAAAATTTCCACTAATAACTATCTAGACCCTAACCCTTTTAAAGGATTTGTGCATTGATTTGCATATATGAATTTTTAGGGGTTAGGGGGTTTTCCAAATAGATATTTTGCTTTTTTAATATGTAGATATTACAATAGTAAAATAATATTTGAAGAGCTTATATCATGCCCTTAGAGACAGAAGTCCCTAAATACGACCCAGATGAGATGCAAGACCTTCTAGATGACGGTTATTCTGAGCACGAAGCTATCAGAGAACTCTCTACCACTATGGATGGGGCAAACGAGACTGAAACAGGAGAAATAAGGTCTACTCAGACAATCTGTGATGAACTTCATTACAAGGAGACATTAGAAGAGCCCGAGGAGGTCAAAAAGGCAAGGAAAAGGAGTGAATCTCAGGTAAGGGCGGAATTAGGTCTTAAGAAGGGAGAGAATATTGATAAGGCTGTAGATGAATGGATAGCAGCTCAAGAGAGAAAACTCGGCAGAAGATAACCCCTTAACTATTCCTTAGAGAATGTAATAAATCAGATATTTTTGTTACGGCACTCTTAAGTATTACATTATCCTCAGGCATGCCAATTTCATCCAAGATATTTTCTAATTCATCTTCGTTTGTAAGAATTCTGTTCTCTTCCTTTAGGTTTTCTAATGCTATTTTTATCTTCTCTAACTCAACAGCTCTTCCTAATTCAATTAGTTCATCGCTATTTAATACAAGTATTCCTCTTTTCATTTTGTATTTTTTATTTAATTAGATATATAACAGTAACATATTTTTAAGTTTTATCATAAACGCCATCCTATAGTATTTTAGTCCTTTTTCTGGTATAATGTACTACTTGCACATTAAAAATTGAGAGATTCTATGCTTAATTACCTAAAGGAGGTAAAGATGGACCCAATAGTAGGATTAGAGACTTTCTTGTTAATCATCTATCTCGTAGCCCTTGTTGTTATGATTTTTTCTGAGGGTCTCACAGAGATACTCGCAACGGTTATCTTGCTTTTCATCGCGATTGTTCTCTGTGCTCTGGATATTTCTGCGGGTGATTCCTTCAGTTCGGCGCTTTGGGGATTTAACTCAGGAGTCCAGCTTATGGCCTTAGTATACTACATCATCAGATATAACAATTAAAGCAAGAAAATCTCACATTTAGTGCAAGAGGGCCTGTCGAAAAATCATGTAGGGGGTATTTTACTCACTCATATCTTTATTTTTCTCAGGCCTTTTTGTTTATATAAACACAATTACAAACTTGCCTTTATATCCTTTATCTCATCCCTTATCTTCCCTGCCTTTTCAAATTCTAACCTGTCAGCCGCTATTAACATATCTTCTTCCAATTCTTTAATAAGAATCTTCTTCTGCTTAATATCCAATTTCTCAATATCAAGATCAACCTCTTCCTTCTCTCCATCATCTTCAACAAGTCTCCCTCTGATTTCTTTTTCAATACTCTTAGGAGTTATGTTGTGCTCTTTGTTATATTCTATCTGGTACTCCCTTCTTCTTTCTGTCTCATCTATTGCATACTTCATACTCTCTGTAACCTTATCTGCATACATCAAAACCCTTCCCTCAACATGTCGAGCAGCTCTACCTATTGTTTGAACAAGACTAGTTTTAGACCTTAAGAAACCCTCCTTGTCAGCGTCTAGTATTACAATTAAAGATACCTCTGGGAGGTCAATACCCTCTCTTAGAAGATTAATACCTACTAGCACATCATATTCTCCAAGTCTAAGATCTCTTAGAATATCTACACGTTCAACAGTATCTATATCTGAGTGTAAATACTGAACCTTAATATCCAAATCCTTAAGGAAAGCTGTAAGATCTTCTGCCATTCTCTTAGTTAAAGTAGTAACAAGAACTCTCTGACCCTTCTTAACGTTAACATTAATTTCTGCAATAACGTCATCTATCTGCCCATCTGTCTTCCTAACCTCTATTGTAGGGTCTAGAAGGCCAGTAGGCCTTGTTAGAAGCTCCACAACATTCTTATTACTGTCTCTTATCTCCCATTCAGCTGGGGTAGCAGAGAAGTAAACTGTGGTCCCCTGTCTAGCTTGGAACTCCTTGAAATTAAGAGGTCTGTTATCTCTTGCTGTAGGTAATCTAAAGCCATATTCAATTAGATTATCTTTCCTAGCTCTGTCTCCGTTATACATTCCACCGATCTGTGGAATCGTAATATGGGATTCATCTATAAACATAAGAGAGTCCTCTGGGAAATAGTCTAGAAGAGTGTAGGGTGGTTCTCCAGGTCTCCTTCCGTCAAAATATATGCTGTAGTTCTCCATACTCTTACAGTAACCAACCTGCTCTAACATCTCTATATCATAATTAGTCTTCTGTTCTAAACGATATGCCTCTACATCCTTCCCTATATTTCTTAAGAAATCTAATCTCTTCTTCAAATCTTTTCTAATATTTTCTACAGCACTCTTAATAACGTCATGCGTATATATTAATGAAGTGGCAGGAAAAACCAATATCTCGTTTGGTTCAGAAATTTTCTGCTTAGATAATGGATGAACCTTGGAAATATTTTCAACCCTATTTCCCCACATCTCTATTCTAAAAGAGAATTCTTCGTAGGTGGGAAATATTTCAATAACGTCTCCAGCAATCCTAAACACTCCTGTTGTGAAATCTAGGGCATCTCTTGTATATCTCATAGATACTAATTCTCTTGCAATTTCAGAGATCTCTATTTCTTGGCCCATGTAGAAAGAGAGGCTTCTGTTTTCGTAGTTATCTGGATTTCCAATGTTATATATACAAGACACTGAAGCAACCACAATGGTATCTCTCCTGGTAATCGCAGAATTCATAGCACCGAATCTTAAATTCTCTATCTCCTTATTAACTTGAGATTCTTTCTCAATATATAGATCCTTAGCAGGAATGTAAGCCTCAGGTTGGTAGTAATCGTAGTAGGAAACAAAATATTTTACAGAATTATTAGGAAAGAACTCTTTAAATTCCTCATACAACTGTGCAGCTAAAGTCTTGTTGTGAGAAATAACCAATGTAGGTCTTTTTAAGGTATCTATAATATTGGCCATAACAAAAGTCTTCCCTGAGCCTGTTACCCCTAGTAGAGTTTGTTTCTGTTTCTTTTCTTCTATTCCTGTAACAATCTCCTCAATCGCTTTACTTTGGTCTGGAGACTTCTCGTAAGGTTTCTGCAAGTCAAATTGGTTATCGCTATATTCTTTATTTTTGTTTTTATTTGCTACATCCACAACGTATTCTAGCAAATATATGGATGTGTTAGAATAATGGTGTGAAAAAGAAAAAATTACACAAGTTACCACAGAGTGTTGTAAACCAGATAGCGGCGGGGGAAGTAGTAGAAAGACCTGCCTCTGTAGTTAAGGAGCTTGTAGATAACGCCATAGATGCTGATGCAGATAGAATTGAGGTAAGGGTGAAGAATGGTGGCATAGATATGATAGAGGTTTCAGATAATGGCTACGGTATCCCCAAAGAGGAACTCCCACTAATTTTTGATGCCCACACCACTTCTAAAATAGAAAAGATTGAGGACCTTAACACCCTTATTAGTATGGGCTTTAGGGGGGAAGCACTCTCTACAATTACATCAGTAGCAAGAGTAAATGTGTCGTCCAAATACGTAGAAGAGACAATTGCAAATGAAATAGATTTTAATGAAAAAGGGAAATCTTCCGTGAAGAAAACTGCTAAAGAAAAAGGCACAACTGTTCGAGTTGAAAATCTCTTTTACAACATCCCCGCACGAAAGAAGCATTTAAAGACACCACAGACAGAATACAGAAAAATCTATGAATTAATGAATAACTACTACCTAATTTACCCTAATATCCATTTTGTTTTAGAGAAGGATGGAAAAGTTGTCCTGGATCTACCCCCTATAGACAATTCCAAGAAGGGAGAGATTACTGAGGAAAGAGTTAAGGAGGTTATGAATGAGGAAACATCTAATTTCCTTCAGGTATCTTACGAAGGTGCGGGCGTAAAGATATCCGGATATGTAGCTCATCCTTCCAACCACAAGAACTCTAGAGCTAAAAGTTATATGTTTGTAAATGACAGAGCTATTTCAGACAAAGGAATCTACAGAGCTATCCACGAAGGATATGCTAGATACATTCCCCATGGTCAGAAGGTAGATTTTGTGGTCAAGATAGATATGGACCCAGAATTTGTCGACGTTAATGTTCACCCAAGAAAGGAAGAAGTAAGATTTGTAAATCCCTACAGGATTTACTCCGCCATAGAGAATGCCATTAAGCATACTTTAGAGAAACAACTATCCTTTAGGAACACTCCCAGTGGTGGCCAGAGTGGTACAGAAACTTCTAATATCCCAAGTGGAAGAACTAATGACTTTTCTTCCATAAGAGAGAGATTTAATAAAGCATCAGCAACCACCTCCCCTAATAGAGAAGAGAAAGGATACGAGAATAGGAGTCTATATTCCTCAGGCAGGTCCTCTTCAGTCAAGGACAGCCTATTATTCTCTAAAGAGATTCTTTCTTCTGAGACACACGAGGAGGACCAGAGAGAAGCTCTTCCTTGGGAAGAAAAGATGAAGGTAAGAAATCTGTTTCAAATGTTTAATAAATATGTCGTTGTAGAGTTCATAGATGAAAGGCTCTGGGTAATAGACCAACATGCAGCAGCAGAGAGAATAAACTTCGAAAAACTGTCCAAAGGTAAAAATGGTTTAGATTTACAAAACTACCTAGTTCCAGTAGAGATTGAACTGAAGAAAGAAGAAGCTCTTTTCTTAGATGAGGTTAAAGATTTCTTTGAAAACATTGGGATAATATATGAGATTGAAGACAGTAAACTTAAACTTCAAACAGCACCGACCTCTTTCTCAGAATCCAACTTCGAAGAGATATTTAACGAAATCTTCACTCTTGAAGACAGTGTAGAAGACCTCAGAAAGAATCTAGAGAAGAGAAGAGAAGATCTACTAGCTACCATATCTTGTCACAGCAGCATAAGGAGTGGACAAAAGTTAAGCAGAGAAGAGATGTTAAACTTGTTTAGAGAGCTTTCTGACTGTGAGAACCCATATAGTTGTCCTCATGGTCGTCCAGCGATATGGAAGTTAACACTTCCGGAGATAGATAATAATTTTGAAAGGACATACTAATGAAAACAGGAAAACTATATTTAATCCCAGTCCCAATTTCAGAGAATCACAAGCTGTCAGATACACTTCTTAAAAAGGACTTGGAGGTTGTTGAAAACTTAGAAAACTTTGTCTCAGAGACACCAAAGATAGCTAGAGCATTCCTTAAGGACCTCTCTCTGAACAAGGAAATGCAGGAGATAAATATCTCAGAATTAAACAAGAACACAAAAAACGATGAACTAGAATCCCTCTTGGAGCCTCTTTTCCAGGGCAAAGATTTAGGTCTAATCTCAGATGCAGGTGCTCCTTCAATAGCAGATCCTGGACACAGATTGGTCAGAATTGCCCAAGCAAAAGGGATAGAATGCATACCTCTTGTTGGTCCCTCGTCTATCTTCTTAGCACTTATGGCTTCGGGTCTTAACGGTCAGAGTTTTGCCTTCTATGGTTACCTTCCTAAAGAAAGAGGAAGAAAGAGAAAAAAGATTAAAACCTTGGAAAGGATTGCACAGAATACAAAGCAGACACAGATTTTTATGGAGACCCCATATAAAAACCAGAATATGCTGGAGGACATATTAGATGTATGTGAAGAAGAGGCTCTTCTCTGTATAGCTCAGCAAGTTATGGGGGGGGATGAGTATATTGTGACCAAGAGTATTAAAGAGTGGAAGAGAGAGAAAAAGGTCTTGGAGAAGGACCCCTGTCTTTTCCTAATTAACATCTAAAAAGAGTTATTAAATAATTTAAGATTTTTAATAAATGTCTATCTTTATTGGTTCTATACCTAATACAGAAAAAGATGACTTGAAGTTAGCCAAAGGGATTTTAAGGGGTGAAGAGGATTTGAGGGGATCCATAGGCAGCTTAAGAGAGAACCTTTTTGACCTTTTAAAGCAGAATGAAAACTTAGTAGACATTTCAAAAGAGAGCATATTTCTTTTTAACAGAGGTAGAGATTCGATATATTTCTATCTAAAGGCTCTTGAATTAAACGAGGGAGATGAAGTCATAGTCCAAGCCTTTACGTGCGTAGCTGTTGTTGCACCAATTCTATGGAACAAATTAAAACCTGTTTATGTAGATATAGATTCTAAAAGTTTTAATATGGATCTGTCCCTACTAGAAGAGAAAATAACAAAGAAGACTCGAGCAATTGTTGTTCAGCATACTTTTGGAAATCTTGTAGACATGAAAATGGTCAGAGAGATTGTAGACGAGGCTAATAAAGAAAGAGATGAGGAAGACAAAATAAAAATTATTGAGGATTCTGCACATATATTCCCTTCTGATTTTAAAGGGAGATATTCCATATTGGGGAAATATAGCGACATGCTTCTCTTTAGTTTCTCCCAAGACAAAAGTATAAGCTCTACACAGGGAGCTGCAAGCATTATTTGGGACGAAAATACTCTAGATACTGCCAAGGAGAACTATTCAGAACTACACAAACCAAGTAAGAAAGAGTCCATATATAATGCCAGATATATCAAGCTTTGGTCCCTAATAAAGAAATATTATTTTACTAATCTAATCCCCTTCACAAATATAACAATAGGAAGGGTCTTAATTATTCTCTTTAGGAATTTAGGATTAATAAGAAAGCAAGCAAAGGCAGATACTACAGAATTTGCAGGTATAGAGAAACTTTCTCAAGTGCAAGCGGTTCTTCTAAACAATCAGCTTAAAAAAGTTTCTAAAATAAATGCAAGGAGAGAAAAGATAGTGCAGTCTTACGATAAGAACCTAAAAGAAAATTTCAGATTCAAAACAGAAAACGGCCTACTTCTGAGATACCCCATACTTCTAGACAACAGGAGAGAAATAAAGAAGAGACTCCTAGAGAAGGAGATAATAGCAGGAAATTGGTACAGTTCTCCTGTTCACCCACTAGCAAGTGAAGAGCTAGTGGAAGCAGACTACAAACTAGGCTCCTGCCCAATAGCAGAGAAGGTTGGTAAGAACATATTAAATCTTCCAACAAATGTAGAAGTAACCGAAGAAGATGCTAAAGAAATTGTTGAAATAATTAATAATTTTGCAAAACCTCTTAATATCTAATACGATATACTATGTTAAATTTCAAAGAAATAACTGACGATAATGCTTGGGACAATCTAGTCCAGACACTCCCCAATTACTCATTTCTTAATAGTAGTGCAAGATACAGATACGAAGAATCTGTTGGCACAGAAGTTTTTAGATACGCAATATATAGGGGAGAGGAATTCATAGGGATAATTAATTGTGTTGTTGGAAAGTCAAAACTCTTTGGCAATTTTTTAGAATGTAAGCACTCTCCGATGTTAAAAGAGGGGAGTGAAGAAGAGTGGGGCGAGGTTCTCACTTTTTGTAAAGATATTGCAAAACAAAACAATTGTTTTATGTTAAGGTTTGCACCTTTATATGAAGAGAACAAAGTGTTAGAAACTTTCTATGAAAAGAATTCTTTTAAACTTGCTCCTATACATAATGTAGATGCTCTTATTTCTCAACAGATAGATCTAACGAAGGATATGGAAGATTTAAGAACAGATATGAATAAGACAAAGAGGAACCTTTTGAATCGACTACTTAAAGGGAAAGAGGAGGTTTCAGTTAAAACATTTAACGATACTTCTCAGTTTAATCTCTTTAAAGAGTTACATGAGCAAACTGTAGAATTAAAGGGATATACAGATAAACCAACCGTTTTGCTCCTTAAAGAATTAGAGGAACAGGTTAAGAAGGGTATGTGTTATATGGTTGTGGGATATTATAAGGATAAGCCTATTGGCGTATGGCAGTGCACTGTATACGGGGAGCACATGCATCTTTACCAGGCCGCCACAGACACACATTTTAGAGACAAGAATATTAATATTACATATCTTCTTTATTGGAAATGTTTAAAGCTAGGTAAAGATTTAGGATGTAAGGTGTTTGACCTATTTGGAGGAGTAGTCCCAGAAGGTTACGAAGATAAGAAGCATCCTTGGTCTGGAGTCGGTGCCTTTAAGGAAAGTTTGGGAGGAAAGAAAGTTACATATATGCACAGTAGGGATTATGCCCTAAACAAGATGAAATATTATATCTACTATGTGTACTCTTGGTTTAGAACTACTCAAAAGGGTTACACAATTAAGTGGTAAGAAATTTCCAACGGAGATCTTAATTATCTAGAGTTTTCTATTAAGCGTGAGCCTTTATTTCTGTGTGTAGAGAATGTGTGATTTGATTACCAACTACTCCCACCTCCACCACCAAAACCTCCACCGCTACTTCCTCCACTAAAACCACTTCCACCACTTCCTCCATGACTTGAGCGAATACCTCCAGCACTATTAGGTGGAGCAGATTTAGACTTCACGTTTCTACTAATATCTGAAATAGAGGAAGCTAGTAAGTAAGAATTGAATGCAGAGATATCTCCTTGATACCAAGTAGGAGGCTCCTGATAGATCTCTTTAAACTCTTCACTCCATTTCTTCTCCAAACCAAAGATGATGGCGTAGGGGAGTAACTTCTCAAAAACGCCTCTAAACTTAGTAGGATTGTTATGAAATTCTATCCTGTGCTTTTCAGCAGTATCTATATACATTTTTAATCCCTCCATCTCATGGTATATCTCATTACCTTTCTGGCTCCTCAAATCTACTTTAAATGAGAAAATAAAGGATAGTAGACCAGAGACCAGAAGACCGATAGACCAACCAGTCGCAGCTATTATTGAAAGTGGTGCAAAAGAGTAAAAACCTAAAACCATCCCGACAACACCAATAGTGGAAAGGGACCTCTTGAGTTTTCTTCTGCTTGTAGAGAAATAGTCGTCATTATACACCTTGGTGTACAACTGGGATGTTATAGTTCTAACAGTTAGATAAAAATTAGAAGAAATCTTTTTAGTCTGAACAGAGTTACCTTCACTAAAGAGTCCTTGATACAAAGTGGAGGCCTCTACACTCTGAGGGTTTTTGAAATCCTCGTTTTTCAAGAGAAGGTACTTTCTTTTCCCTTCCTGCTTTATTGTTAAATATCCATCTACTGCTAATTGAATAATTTGTGCAGTTATATGTTTAGTATCTAATCTTGTTTGGTATATATAACCAGCCAGTAATGGATACAAACCTTCCATAGGTTCGTAGTGAGGAATAATTGTTATTTTCTCATTCTTCCCTTTTTTCTTAAGAATAGTTAAGAGCAAAACAAAGATAGGTATAGGAAGTAGTATTCCAAGATTACTTACCAGAAAAGCGATCCTCTGGCTTCCCCTAGTGTCTTCTAAGGTTCCTTTTGGCATCTTGAGTACAACCGTAAGTCCTTCTCTAGAATTTAGTTGGGAATCTGTAGAAATGGTAACTCCTTTTTCAGATGTAGACCCAAATGAACAATTTGATTCTGTAGAACCTATTGGTCCAGTAAAACAGAGCTGGTCCGTAATTTCTCCAGGGGTAGTTATCTGAGTGGTTACTTTTTTGATCGGAACAGTCCAGCCGTCACCAGTTATATTTAAATATAGTTCGTCGTAATCATCGAAATAGTTAATAGCATTTTTTAATGTGTAATCTATAACATACACATACTCACCTGTAATAGTTACATCTGGATTTCCAATCTTAAATATTGCATAGCCACTGCTACTGCTTCTTTCATAGTCATCAAATTTAACCTCGGGATTATCAGCACTATAGTAGTAAATATCATTTAAAACCAAAGTCGTTGGCCTTTTAAGCCCAGCCTGCACTTTATAATCTATTGGCATCTCACGAATAATTCCTCTCTTTGGCTGTGGAAATATATAGTGTATCTCCTCCCTAATATTGATATCTGTACTTTCCTCTAGGACAACTTCTGTCTCAAAAAGACTGATCTCTTCCTGTGTAGATTGAGCATTTACTTCTAAAGCAAAAATGCTTGGTAAAAACAGGAAAGCTAACAGAAAAGCCCTTAATACCTTTCTAGTAGTGCTCATAATAATTCCTAATAATAATTAGAATTTTACTTTTACATTCTCCTTCTCTTCTTCTGTTGCCTCGAAGAAAGGAACTTTGGAGAATCCTAAAACTCCTGCTAAAAGATTATTTGGAAATACTGCAATCATAGTATTGAAATCTCTTGCAGCACCATTGTAGAACCTTCTAGACTTTTGGATATTATCCTCAAGCTCCTTCAAGCTGCTTTGTAACTCTAAGAAGTTTGTATTTGCCTTTAGTTCTGGATAGTTCTCAGCAACAGCCATTATTCTAGATAATGCCTTTGTAAGCTCTCCCTCAATTTCCATCTTCTCAGATAGAGAACCAGCAGACATTGCTTTTGCTCTCATCTCCGTTATCTCTTTGAAAGTTTCCTTCTCGTGCTTTGCATAACCTTTTACAATCTCAACAAGATTAGGAATCATGTCGTATCTTTGCTTTAAGAAGGTCTCAATATCTGAGGAGGCTTCGTCGACAATAACTCTTTGTTTTGCAAGACGGTTATAAAGCCCAACCAAGAGAGCTGCCAATAAAACTAGGGCTATTATTGCGTAAATCATAGAATTAAAATATTAAATTTATTACTACTATTGTAAATCCTTTTTGCTTCCTTTGCAATTCTTATATAGAGAATCTCTCAAATTTTTGGAGATATTCTGTATACAAAAATTAGCCTTAGAATAAGGCTCTTTAAATCTCTTGACAGTGTGAAATTTTAACAGGTATTCTGGATGTAGACCTAGACTAGGTTGTAGTAGAAGAATTTATATTAGGACAGAAGAATAGTGCTAGAAACAATTAAAGGTGTCTGCAAAATTGAATAAGTGCTGGATTTTGTAGGGTGCAAAAAGCACCCTATTTTTAATATACGACTAGCTTAAACAAGGGGCATGAATAAGCAAGAAGAAAGAAACTTGAGTCAAGTAAATATAGATAAAGCAGAATTCTCTCCAAGATACGAGAATTGGTTTGAAGCAACTCTCGAAGATCCAACAATGGAAATGCGTCTCAGAAGTCTCAAGGAGGAGATTTTTGACGACAAAATAACTTCCACAGGGAGGAAGTTTTCAGAGATACTAGTAACTACAGAAGAATTAGCAGAACAAGGAAGATATGTGTTTGGTCAAGAAGAAGTCACAGAGTATGAGTCCAAGGAGTCACAGAAGAAAAGAGCAAGGACACTGGACAAAGGAGATCTCTTTGAACCGAAGATTGTTTTAAAGAACATAGTGTCATCATCACAGCGAGAGAACAGAGAAGAAGGACTCAATCGTCCAGGATACAGAAAAGCTATACAGCAGGAAGTTGTTAAATATCTTGTTACCTCAGGATGTTCAATAATAGAAGCTCTTAGTCTCCTCTCTAAAGCAACACAGCTTGCAGTAGATGAGGAATGGATTACAGAAGATGAATGGTTTGGAAAAGACAAACTTGATTCAGAAGAGATAGATGTCAAACTTGCCAGGAAGTATGCAGATATTTTAGAGATAGATTTAGATGACCTGATTCTTCACCATCAAAGAGTGGAGAAAATAAACTCAAGTGGTCCTACCTATATAAATAAGCATGACCAACATATTGTTCCTTCCTCTCAGGGAGGGTTGGCACAGAGGCCAGTAGCAATATCATCTCACTGGTTTGAGCACTCTCTTTTAGCAAATGACTCAGCAGAAGCGTTATCAATACTATTAGCTGAGAAAGAACTTGGTGCAACAGAGGATCAAGAAGCTCTGGACAAAATGATAGAACTAACCTTCTTTGCATACCAGATAAACTCCCAAGCAGCAGAGCTCCTTAGAGGCTCAATACCTTTGTCTCCTAGTCTCTCTACCAAGTATATTCTTGAGAGGAGAAAAGAGATCTGTGTAGATGCCAGAGCAATAATAAATAAAACAATTCTTTTAGACCAGAATAACCATTTAGATATTCTTTCAGAGGATGATGTAGAGACGCTAGTGTCTCTGGCAGAGAGAATGAGCAAAACAAGAGGGACTCTTGAGAAACCAGTTAAAGAAAACGAGGACTCGGAGGAAAAAGAGGTCCTAACTTTTGAGGAAGCAATCGCACTTGAAAAGCTTGAACTAGTTGTTGAACTTTTAGACAGAGATTCTGCAGTTAATAAACTTAAAACTTCTCTAGACAGTCTAAGAAGAATAGGAAAAACACCTCGAAGTGGATTAGAGCACATAAGTAAAGAAGAATTCCAAACCATTCTAATGCTAATAAAAAGACTTGAATCAGGCCACAAAGCTCTCTACTTACATGACATGAGCGACCAGGAATACAAAGCTATTCTTTCACTGCAAGACGCTTTAGACCAAGATATACTAATAGATATAACAGTTCCAACAAAGATGAGGAATGTTCGTCCTGCATGGAGATACAGGTTAGATTTAGAATTAATTAGTGATGTTCTAATAAACCCATATGACGACAAAGGACTCGAAATTAGAATGCTCTTAGATGTCTTGCAGGAACCTTCCTTCAAAAGGATTTTCCCAACAGGGTCTCCTCCTAGGAGAGGTGACTTTACAGAGGAGCAACTAGAGCAAGACAAGTATCTCTCAGATAAGGTCTATGGAGATCTCCGTTGCGTAAAGGTCCTAGAGGGCTTAGTAGCAAACAATATGCTTCATGAATATTACAAATCCTTAGGAGTCGAAAATAAAAAAGAAATGTTGGAGGCTATGTTCCCAAGAGAGAACGCAGAAGAGCCCCCCAGTGCTTTACAGAATGTAGACAAGGCAGCAGAATTAGTCTACAAAGCAGTAGTTAGTAATAAGAAGATTGCAACAATAGGAGACTGTGACCAAGATGGTTTCTTTGCATCAATCAACTGGCGATGGATACTAGAACATGTAGGCGTAGATGATGTAGAACAGAAGTTTAACACCAGACTAGAGGGTCATGCTGTCCAGCCAAGAGACTTACTTAATCTCGCTCTTAAGGGCAATGATCTTATCATAATTAATGACACGGGCTCGAGTGAACAAGATACCAGAACCTTCTCATTAATTAAAAATGGTGCCCAATCTATAGAGGACCTTATGTTCTTTAGGGAGAACATCGAGGGGATACAAGGCTTTAGTGATCTAACAGAACACGCACAGAGGCAAATCAAGACAAAGCTAACAAGATTTATTAATGAACATATAGATGACGAAGACTTGGATATAATGGAACTACTTGAGACAAGCTTCACAACTGGAGAGACATACATCGACGATTTTAACAACGAACACCCAAAATACAAATCACTAAGTGATTATGCACCAATAGTCCATTTCTTAGAGGGATTCCCCAATCTAAATATAATAGTGTGTGATCATCATACGCCATCTATAGAGGCTATCGAATACTTCAGAGAGAATAAAGATGTAATAATGGTCAACCCTGAATGGGTTCGCACTGGGTATGAAGAGAGGTTCATTGAAGAGATGAAACTTGCTCTAAAGCCAAATGAGAAAGGAGAGGTAGATGTTGAACAGATTAATAAAGTCCAAAGGAAATATACTTGTTATTCAGAATCAGATATTGTAGGGACTGTAACAGCAGGGAAAGTAATTAAAAGATTCCTTCAATTACTAACAGATGAAGAGATTGTTAGAGAGGAGGCAACACAAGTTTATTCTCTTGATGCTCAAGGTCGTAACAATAAATATAAAGAACTGGCAGAGATCATATCTAATGGCTCACCTGAAAATCTCAATGACTCCTTCCTCCCAACTGAAATATATATAGGGATAGACGAAGACACCCAGATAGGGCTTTCCATAGAAGGCCTCTGGCTAGAAAAAGCTCCTATGGAGAAGATAACTCCTAGAGTAAAGCAATCTGTAAACTCCCTAGGACGTTATGTAACCAGAATAAAACAAAATGGTCTAAGCCAAGAGGAGAGCGTTGAGTTATTAAAAGAATTAGAAGCAAAATGGGGTCTGGTTATTAATAACAAGGAGGGTTTTCTTGACTATATAAAAGAGGAAAGCTTCTCTTTTGACAAGGATTCCGTTATTGACCGAACCATGGAGAAGATAGATAGGGCTTATGGAGAAAGGATAAAACAAGTTGAAAAGACAGGACTTTTAAACAAAGGAGAGCTTCGCTTTTACCTAGACTATGCAAAGAGGTTACCACAATCATTTTTCCTTCTTCCTAGAGAGGAGAAGAAAGACTACATTCTCCCAACCCTATTTAAACTGTCTACAGAGATAGATAGTTCTGCAGAGATAGAAGCAGTAGATGGTAGCTTCTCTGTAGATCTAACAGATATTGTTCAAAGAGCAATGCTTCCAGATGATGATCCTGACAAGATCCTAAACCTGAGAGACCTAAAAATTCACCTCTTTGATCTAATAGAGAAAGGATACGAGCAAAACGGTGGGATCCCAGAGAACCCAAGAACAGGAGAAGTCCCAGATAAAAGAACAAAGGTGAGATATGAAGGAAACAAGATTTGGGATGAAGTAATAGAAAGATTACAGGAAAGGAAGAGACTCTCACCTATGCAGATGAGAGCCGTTGATTCCTTCTTCAAATATGGTCCATATGGTCTTGAATTTATTAATTTAACAGAAGCTACCGCGACCTTAGGTGATGGTGGTTCTGTTGATCTAGGAAAAGGTAGAGAAAACAGAGCAATTGTAAGAAATGGAATGAATGCAATAGAGAAGTTTACGGATGATTATTGGGGAACAAGTGGAGAAGAAAAGAGTGAACTCAAACGAATACAGCCTGAAATCTTACGCCTAATTAGAACCTCATTAAGAGGGACTCATATACGATCTGTTAACTGGCATCTTTCTAGACTACTAACTCATGGAGTCTCTGCTTTTGTTAATGCTATGTATAGAAGAGGTAAAGAGGAAAGGTCTGAGAGAGCTAAGGAGTTCTGGACTGAGGCTGCTGATTTTTGTATACGCAGATCTGACAACGAGACAACAAGAAGGCATAGACACACTCTAGTGTATGCTCAAGAGGTCTCTATAGAGAGAAGAGAAGAACTTTTTGAACAGATAGCCAAAGATTTAGATAACGATCATGGAGAGTTAGAGAAACCAATAATAATAACCAGACTTGAAGGTCGAAAGTATGTAGACCCAACAAAGGGTCTCAGAGGTTTGATAGCAGGTCAACTTGCAGGGAGGTATGAAAAGCCAACGATGGTGATAGTTGAGGAAAAGGCAGAGACTAACGGCACTCCAGGAAGATACAGCGTGTCTTTCAGATTACCAGCCAAGGGCAATGTGGCTGCAGATATGGTGCAATTGGGCTTAGCAATAAATGAAGTTCCTGGAATAAAAATACTGGCGCATGGTGGGCATCCAGAAGCTGCAGGTGGAACATGGGAAGTTAAAGGTGGGATAGAGAAGCTACATGAGGTTTTAGACCCAATATTTTCCAAATACTCGATAGAGAATCCAGATGCAGGGATTGTTAAGATTGAGGAGGTTATAGAGAAAACAGCACAAAGCCTAGAAGAAGAAGGATGGGGATATCTTGGTGAGTACAGAGAGTATGTAAACACTTTTGATGTTGCAGACACAATTGCTGCAAATATGTATAAGCAAACCAATCCATATGGTGTTAATATGCCTGGACTCATGATTGAATTTGAGGACCTAACAGTTGTAAGTAGGTCCAATGGAGTAAAAAATGATGGTAATGAATATTGTAATCTAATAGTTAGGGATAAGAGAGGAAATGTCAAAACCATGAGACTTTTTAAGAACTTGGAAGACTTTAACCAGATTCATAAAGGTGATACTGTAACACTAAGGGCACAGCCAATAATGAGATTAAGAGCACTCGAAGAAGGGAACCTTGAATATAACTGGCCAATTCCGTGGGATACAGAAGAAAGGATATCTGCAAGTGCAGTAGTAGGGGAGAAAGCAAAACCACATTTAGACATAGATAAGATTGTCAGTATTAAGAGATAAGAAGGTAGATCCTATCTCTACCCCTCGGTTTCTTCTGGTGTTTCCTCCGCAGTATTTGAGATTTCTTCTTTCCCACCAATTCGTTCATCTATAGATTGAACTATCTCCAACAATTCCGTTAACCTTTTTAATGTTTTCTGATCAACTTTTAAATCTTTAGAATGATTTCTTCTGTCTCGATGTAGCTCTATATTCGAAGCAGTAAGGATAAACAAAGAGAGGAATATTGCCTCAATAGAGAGTATTAATGTTAATGTCCCTATGTCCAATTTATAATGAAGCCAAAGGAATATTAAAATTATATGTATTACAAGGGAGGGGAAACTACCAAAGATGTCAGCTAATTTAAGGCTTAGTCTAGTAAAGAAGCTTTCTTTGGGTTCGCTTACATCTAAAATCTTTGTTTTATTCTCTGTCTCCATTTTAATTTCAGATTATTTTAATCCTTTATTATTACACAAAGAAGAAGTTTTACAAATACAGATAACAAGGGGTGGTAACAGAAAATAATCTTATAAGTGAGAAGAGTGGTCGGGGAGACAGGACTTGAACCTGCGGCCTCTGCGTCCCAAACGCAGCGTTCTAGCCATCTGAACTACTCCCCGAGGCTTATGAATTTTATCATAATATCTAAAAAAAGGGGAGAATATATCTCCCCCTTTAAAAATCTTCTTAAGAGTTTTTATACAGCACCCATTAACTTCAATGCCCATTCAGAAACCATAGGGACATCAAATCTTTCACCTTTGGAAGCTTTAACCATTCCAACAATTATTAATACCCACATAACGGGCCCAGCTAACAACCATCCGATTACTGGAATTACAGCAAGTACCATAGTTGCAACTCCTAGAATAGCAAACTGTGCACCCATATACCTTACAAATTTGTCGTCTTTCTCAACAAGGAAAAGAATTAATCCAATCAAAGGAATACAGGCTAAGATAGCCATAACTTTATTCGCTTCGTTGAATTTAATCTCCTCTAATGTATAGACTTTCTTGGCTTGTTTTTCTTCTGCCATAATAAAAATAGAGATTTTAAATTAATATATACAATTACAGTATAGTATCAAGGATAACTTTATGCAAGAGAAACCCTTTTCAAAATATCTCTATAGGTACTTGTATACCTTTTGAGTATAGGGGTATACTGGTTTACTAACTTATAAATCATAAAAAGAAGATGGGAGGTATACTTACAAAGAAGCAAGAGAAGGTCCTTAGAATAATTAGGCAGTGCTATTTGGAGAATGGATATGCCCCATCTTTGGGCGAACTACAAGAGTTTCTAGGGATCTCCACAAAAAGAGGAGTCGTTAACCACTTAATCGCTCTCGAGAAAAAGGGATACATTATTAGGACTGGAGACCCAAGGGGTATACATATCGTAGACAATGACGAGGAAATAGTATACGACTACCTAATTGGGGTAGCTATTTTGGGATACGCCAACGCAGGGACACCTCTTGTTAGTGCAGAGGAGGAAAACTTAGGAAATATTAAGATAGATCCGAAGCTAGTCAATAAGAAGGACGATCTCTTCGCACTCATTGTTAAAGGGGACTCTATGGATCTTGCAGAGGTAGATGGTAAAAATATTGAGGAGGGAAGTTACCTAATAGTTCAAAAAGACGCAGAGATTCAAGATGGTGACGTTGTAGTTGCCATTATAGACAACAGTGCAACT
>Ga0172382_10001931_pt1 | contig 35743 bp, 31 predicted proteins | sample Leawel138RmetaG_FD_122245 | JGI IMG/M metagenome (GOLD analysis project Ga0172382, IMG submission 122245) | Leachate microbial communities from a municipal landfill in Southern Ontario, Canada - Leachate well 138R metaG | ecosystem: Engineered > Solid waste > Landfill > Unclassified | place... | reverse complement strand
GGGAACGGTCTCACGATCCGCCCGATACGGACCATGCTCAACCATGCGACGACGGAACTCTTTTTCGACAACCTCGAGGTCCCGGCCGAGAACCTGGTCGGGACGGAGGGTGAAGGCTTTCGCTACATCCTCTCGGGCATGAATGCGGAACGCATCCTGATCGCTTCGGAATGCATCGGGGATGGTCGCTTCTTCATCGACAGGGCGACTTCATACGCCAGGGAGCGATCCGTTTTCGGAAGGCCGATCGGCGCCAACCAGGGCGTACAGTTTCCGATCGCTCGCGCCCATGTGCTGGTTACGGCCGCAGCGGAGATGGTGGCGAAAGCGGCGCGTCTGTTCGATCGGGGCGTACCCTGCGGCACCGAAGCAAACATGGCGAAGATGCTGGCGTCCGAAGCGAGCTGGTATGCCGCCGACATGTGCATCCAGACGCATGGCGGCTTCGGGTTCGCCGAGGAATACGATGTCGAACGAAAGTTCCGGGAAACGCGCCTTTACCAAGTCGCGCCAATTTCCACGAACCTGATCCTCAGCCATGTGGCGACGCATGCCCTTGGCCTCCCGAAGAGCTTCTGATGTCGCCCCTCCACGGAATCACGGTAGTGGCGCTCGAGCAGGCAGTCGCCGCGCCGCTCTGCACCATGAGGCTCGCGGAAGCAGGCGCCCGCGTCATCAAGATCGAACGCGCCGAGGGCGACTTCGCCCGGGGCTACGACGATGTCGTGCACGGAGAGAGCGCCTATTTCGTCTGGCTCAACCGGGGGAAACAGTCGATCGTGCTCGACCTGAAGAACCCGGAGGACGCCGCCCTGCTGGCTCGCATCATCGCCGCCAGCGACGTATTCGTACAGAATCTCGCGCCGGGCGCCGCCGCACGCGCCGGCTTCGATTCGGCGGCGCTGAGGGCCGCTCATCCGCGACTCATCACCTGTGACATCTCGGGGTATGGCGAGGACGGGCCGTACCACGACATGAAGGCCTATGATCTTCTGGTGCAATGCGAAAGCGGCCTTGCATCGATCACCGGTGCGGCCGCCGCTCCCGGGCGGGTTGGTGTTTCCGTAGCGGACATCTGCTGCGGGATGAACGCCCACGCAGCGATCCTCGAGGCCCTCTACACGCGAGAGCGCACCGGGTCAGGCAGCGGCATCGCCGTGTCGTTGTTCGATGGCCTGGCGGACTGGATGACGGTGCCGCTGCTTCACCATGACTATTCGGGCAAAGCGCCGTCCCGTGTGGGGCTGGCACACCCGTCGATCGCTCCGTACGGGGAGTTCACCCTTGCGGACGGCCGAAGCATCCTGATCGCGGTCCAGAACGAGCGCGAATGGCGCGCTCTGTGCCGCGCGCTCGATGGGGAAGCGATGATCGAGGATCCTCGTTTCTGCAGCAACGTGCAGCGCGTGGCCAATCGTGACGCCCTCGACCGCGACATCGGCGCCGCACTCGCTCGTCTCGATCCGGAAGCGGTCGGCGGCATCCTCAAGACTGCCGGCATCGCCTTCGGCTACGTCAATGAGGTGAGCGGCCTGTCGCGCCATCCTCAGCTTCGTCGCGTCCGCGTTCCCTCGCCCACCGGCCCAGTCGACATGCCGGCGCCGCCCGTCCGATGGACAAGCCGGGATCCCGCCTCCCTGCCCGTTCCGGCGCTGAACGGCCATGGCCGTGCGATAAGAGATGAGTTTGCATGACCGATCACCGAACCTGGGATGAATGGATCGGGCGGTCCGTCACTGCCCGTGACACTGCTTCGGCAGCTCCCGTGGCGAATTTCTTCGCCCTGCTCGACCGTTCGTCGGAAGATGCAGCGACCCTGCCTCCGCTCGCCCATTGGCTGTATTTCCTGCCCCTGGCCAGGCAATCCGAGCTGGGGGCGGACGGTCACCCGAAGCTGGGCGTTTTCCTGCCGGATCTGGGCCTGCCCCGGAGAATGTGGGCGGGGAGCCGGATCCGCTTCCATCAGCCGATAGCCGTCGGAGCGTCGCTGACGCGGCGCACGACGATACGGTCCATCTCGCTGAAGCAGGGTTCGACGGGACCCTTGGGCTTCATCACGCTGTCTCACGAAGTATCGAGCGGGGACGAACTGCTCGTCAGCGAGGAGCAGGACCTGGTCTATCGACAGGCGCCTGGTGCAGCAGGCGTTCAGGCGAAGCGCAAGACTGCAAAGCCAGGGGAGCCCGCGACGGGTGAGATCCTGGCCAGGAAGCGCTTCGACGCCATCGAGCTGTTTCGCTTCTCCGCCCTCACCGGCAACACGCACCGCATCCACTACGACGTCGACTACGCGCGTGACGTCGAAGGTTACGCGGGCCTCGTCGTTCACGGTCCATTCCAGGCGATGGTGCTGATGGACCAGTACCGACGCAGCAGACCGTACGCCCGGATCACCGCGTTCGAGTTTCGGGCGACCGCGCCACTATTCGCGGGCGAGAAAGCGAGTTTCTGCGTGGACGGAGATGATCCGACAACGCTGCGGGTCCACCCACTCGGCCGGGAGCCCTCGATGACGGCCACCATACACGCGACCGTTTCCGCCTCTGCCAGGAAAGACGTGCTTCCATCATGACCGCTACCGCTTCGCTCGCCCGATTCTGCGCAACGCTGGACGCCAGCGCGCTCCCGACTAACGTCGTCTCTCGCGTTCGCGCCCTGGTCCTCGACCTTCTTGGATGCATCATCCGCGCGAACGCCGACGCACCTGCAGCAACAGCGCTGAAGTCCGGGGCAGTCGCGATGGGCATGCGCAGCGGAGCGGTCGTCGTCTTTGGCGACGATCACACGTGGAGCCCGGTCGGCGCGGCATTCCTCAACGCTGCGCTCGGCCATGCTCTCGACTTTGATGACACCCATGCACCAAGCACCTTGCATCCCGGCGCCCCGGTCATTCCAGCGGCATTTTCCGCTGCGGCCATGGTTGGCGCCTCGGGTGCTGAACTGATTGCGGGCATAGTCGCCGGATACGAGACGACCTGCCGGATTGGCCTGGCCTTGCCCGCGGGTGATCATTACGCGCGTGGTTTCCATCCAACCGCGACATGCGGTGCCTTCGGCGCAGCCGCGGCGGCGGGACGCATCCTGCGTCTCGATGCTGGCCGGATAGAGAGCGCCCTCGGCATTGCGTTGAGCCAGTGTGCCGGCAGCCTGCAGTTTCTGGCCGATGGGGCATGGACCAAGCCGTTTCAGGTCGGCTGGGCTTCCCAGGCTGGACTCGCCGCCGCCCTCATGGCGCGCGAAGGATATCGCGGCCCGAAGGAAGCGCTGGAGGGACGGCACGGATTCCTCCAGGGCTACGCGCCATCGCCGCGTCCCGAACGCGTCTGTCAGGATCTCGGAGTTGCCTTCGAAACGCTAGCTACAGGCATAAAGCCGTACCCCTCCTGCCGATACGGCCACGCCGGAATCGACGCTGTGCTCGCGTTGCGGGCGGAGCACGGCCTGAAGCCAGCAGACGTCGAACGGATCACCTACGGATTGTCCCGCGCAGGGCTCTTGCTCGTCGGAGCGCCCCTCGACGCGAAGCAGAACCCTGTGAATCTGGTTGGCGCACAGTTCAGTGCGCCCTTCGTGCTGTCGACTGCACTGGCGACTGGCGAAATGAGCTGGGACAGCTATGCGAATCTCGACGATCCCGTCGTGCGCGGGCTCATGAAGAAGGTCGATTGCGTTCATGATCCCGATATCGAGGCTGAATTCCCCGCCAATATGTCGGGCAGGATCACGATCGTCGCCGGCGGCAGGCGCTATGAGAAGACCGTCATCGTGCCTCTCGGCGAGCCGTCGAATTTCCTGTCCGATGAGGCGCTTTTCGCAAAGTTCTCCGGGCTGGCGCGTCCGGTCGTCGGAGAGCAGTTGCACCGCATTGCTGAGGGCGTGAGCCGGCTCGAACATCTTGAGAACGTCCAGGCACTCACGAGCGCATGACAGCGCCTCGAGACCCTTGCTGCAGGTCGCAACACCGGAACTCCCGATGCATCCACGCTCGCTTCTCTTTGTCCCGGGAGACCGTCCCGAGCGGATGGGAAAGGCCGCGGCCTCAGGCGCCGATGCGGTCATCCTCGATCTCGAAGACTCCGTGGCAGCGGGGCGGAAAGCATTTGCGCGGCAGGCAATCAGAGAGTTTCTGGCGAATCAGGCGGCTGCAGAGGTCGATCTCATCGTGCGCATCAATCCGCTCGACAGCATCGATTGCAGACCGGATCTTGACCTCGTCAACGACGGCCAGCTTGCCGCCGTCATGCTCCCGAAATCTGCAGGGTCCGCATCCGTCATCGAACTCTTGCACATGTTGCGCGCAGACGTCCCGGTCCTGCCGATCGCTGCCGAGACGCCGGAGTCGATATTTTCCCTCGGGAGCTATGCAACTGTTGCGAACCATCTATACGGCATCACGTGGGGCGCCGAAGACCTGGCAGCGTCCGTCGGGGCCGCCACCAGTCGCACGAGCGATGGCAGGCTGCTCTCGCCGCTCGAGACCGCACGCAATCTGACGCTCTTCGCCGCCCGGGCCGCCGGCACCGCAGCCATCGAGACTGTCTATGCGAATGTGCATGACCTCGAAGGTCTAGCGATTGCAGCGTCGCGCGCCGCCCGCGAGGGCTTCACCGGGATGATGGCGATCCATCCATCGCAGGTCCATACCATCAATGCCGCCCTCTCTCCGACCGACGTCCAGTTGGTCGAAGCTGAGGACATCGTGAGATTGTTCGCCAAAGATCCGGGAGCGGGCGTCGTGATGCGGAATGGCAAGATGGTCGATCGCCCGCACCTCAAACATGCACAGACGGTTGTGGCAAGGGCCGGTCGGATCCGTTCACGCTGATACGCCGAACTTCGCTCTAGAGTTCCGCCTCCAGGGCGAATACCCAGAGGGCAATCTTGCCCGTCGAGGGCTCAATTTCCGGAGTCAGATGACTGACGAATCCGTCGAGATACGTACCTCCACCAGTGACCACGGCGACATACTGCTTCCCGTCGGCCATGAAGGTGATCGGGAACGAGTTCGGCGTGTCGGTGAGCCGAACCTGCCACAGCGTCTTTCCCGTGTCGGCGTCGAGCGCCCTGAACCAGCGATCACGGGTTCCCGCGAAGACCAGTCCACCTTTGGTCGCGAGCATGGCGGATGACGTATCCGCCCTGTGCCGGACGGCCCAGGCGGGCTCTCCGGTACGCAAATCGAGCGCCATCAACCCGCCAAGTTGGTGATCTGAACCGGGGCGAAACTTAACGGTCCAGGAAGACTGCTGTGACTGACTCGAGTGTGACTGACTCGCAGCATGAATAGTGAACTTCATGCAGGCATCCAGTGTCGACACGAACATCAGCGAACGGTCGGGGTCGTACGACGTCGACGGCCAGTTGCGGACGCCCCCGGCGAACGGACACACGTTTGCGGATTGCCCAACGGCTGGAAGCTTCTCTGCATCGATGGTCTTCGCACCGGTCTTGGGATCAATGTGCTTGACGAGATCCTGAAATCCCATGTCGGTCGACCACAGGTAGCGGCCGGTTTGCAGATCGAGCGCGTCCATGATGCCCAGCTTGCCGATGGTGACGACCACCGGGCGATTGCTGCTGCGCGGGTCCTCGATGATCGTGCGCTCGTAAGCCCAGTCCTCGTCCCAGACGTCTCCCGGGAAGTGCTGGTTGTACCAGACGATTTGCCCACTCCTGGCGTCGAGCTTGAGCGTCGAGTTGCTATAGAGTGCTGCAGAACGGTTCTTCGGATCTTTTCCCAACAGGGTACTCACGGCATAGCTGTTTCCGGTTCCGAAGAGAACCTGGTCCCTGGCAAAGTCGTAACTGGCTCCGGACCACGCACCGGCGCCTGAGCGCATGTCGACCGGAGCGCCACCCCAGCTTTCAGCCCCCTGTTCTCCTTCACCGGGGACGGTGTGCGTTCGCCACAGCTCCGCACCGGTGGCCGCATCCAACGCCGTCATGAAGCACCGAGAACCCTTGGCCGCGCACATCGCCGCGCTCTGGAACACTCTGCCGCCTGCGACCAGGGGCGGCGCGGTGAAGGTGAACTTCCCGGGACTGGTAATCTGGCGATCCCAGAGTAATCGCCCCGTACGCACGTCGACCTTCATGACGTGGTTGTCGACAGTCGTGGCGAACAGTCCGTCCCCATAGAGCGCCACGCCGCGCGGCTGGGTGATGTTTCGCTTGGCGGTTGGCGCGGAGCGGCTCCAAATCGTGTCGCCGCTGGTTGCCTCGATCGCCCAGATCCGGCCGCCGCCATACACGAAGATGACTCCATCGTGGGCGAGCGGAGCGACGCCGTTGGTTCCCTGACCGAGGGTCTTGCTCCAGACCAGACGCAGCTTCCTGACATTGGACCGGTCGATCTGCGCGAGGCGACTGAATCCCGTTGCGTTGGCGTCGCCGCGCCAGATGAGCCAATCTTCGATTGGCGGCGACTTGAGCATGTCGTCCGTCACCGGCGTCAGCCGATCCACCGTGGCGCGCAGACGCGCCTTGGCTGCTCGCGAGACGTCGTCTTCGAACTCCGCGGAAGCCAGGAGCGATGCCTTCCCCAGCTCGAGCATGTAGCTGGCGAGGTTCGAAGCCGTCGCCTCATCCAGCGGCTCGACGGCCCCGGGCGGCATGGTATTACGGACGAAGTTCGCCAGATCCCTGGGGCTGGCGTCTGCCCATTTGGACTGAATGATCGGCCCTATATTGGCGTGACAACCGACACACTTGGACTGGTAAATCTCGGCGACGGCAGGCCTGTTCTGTGCATTCGGGTGCGCTGCGTCCGAGGACGAAGCAGCGGCCGCCGCCGGACAGGCCATGAGCGCCGACACGACATACGCCACGAGCAGAGTGATGTCTGCACGTACCAATCCGCAAATCGTATTCATCTGTCGCTCCACCCACTTTGCGGGTCCTGAACCCCCGCAACCAGAAACGGCTTCTCACGCATTCGCGAGTACCCGGCGTTCCATGTTGTACCGGTCCGTGACCGCCCGGACTCGGGACAGATTTCCGTTCGCAACGTCCGCGATGCCGGTGGCGCACAGAAATGCCTCGACTCCCTCGCGCCCTTTCAACTCCTTCAGGCCACCGACATAGGTTCCTTCCACCCGCACCTGAAACGCAACGCGCGGTCCGCCCGAGAGGATGTCGAGAATCTGCGTACGCTGGTTGACGAAGCGAGCACGCGCGAGCTGCGGTGCCACTCTCTCGTCGTCGAGACTGCCCAGCTGGCTGTCCAGCAGACCACCATCGTGGAGCCACTCGGTCACGACGCGCTCGCTGGCAACGTCCGGCGGTTCGACGGGGCCCGTCCACGGGGCGCAGGCAGGCTGGTCGATAGGATCCGGCCGCCTGGCCTCGAGCTGCCGGCGTCGCCCATAGTAATCCTGTTCGATGCGGCATTCGCTCAGGCGCTGACCATTCCAGCGGTAGAGACTGACACCATGCCAAACCACATTTGTGTCGAATTTTGCGGAGTGACCGTGCTCGCTGAAGTACATCGCACAGCGCTCGCCATTCGAAAAGAAATCGTGCACCGTGAACCCGAGCCCCGGATAGGCCTCGAACTGCCTTTCGGCCGCTGGCTTGTATGCCGCCTCGCGTCCGGTGAAGACGGCCTCGCCCATGTAGAACGTGTAGTCGTCCGCCATGATCTGGTCCGCCACGTCGAAGTCATGTGCGGCGGTGTACCCGAAGCAATAGCGCTGCATGAGATGGCTGAGCGGGTCCATGTCCGTTCCCCGAGCTGCAATGATGAAGTGGTCGACCGCGCGGCTGGCGTGGTCCTCTGACGCAGAACTTTTAGTTTGTTCGATGCATTTCTTCGCGCACACCTATCCGACGATAGGCGCACAACGGCCACGCCCACGGTTTCATCAGATCGCAGCGCCTTACGGCATCGATTCCACAAACGCCATTCACGGCCCAACCAGTTCTGTTGATCGCGATTCCAACCTGCACGGAAATATCCGCTCGAATGAGGAGAGGTGGATTTCGGCGCCGGTGTAGGAACCATTTCCACCTGCAGACTTGACTCACGTGATGGCGTGGCATTGCATTTCCGGCCGATCGCGATAGAAATGGGTGAGCAGAACAAAATGGCGCTTCGGATCCCACCAAGAATGGGCAGCTTCCCTACCCTGCGCGATCGACCTCGCGCAGGCCGACGCGGATCGACGATGCGAGCCCCTCGGTCGGAGCCGCATTCGCGACGATCGTGGCGCAGGCGGACTGCACGGCCGGCAGATCGTTCGTGAAATTGGGGCCCACGACGACGATCAGACGCTGCGCACCCAGGGCCGCCGGTTGCCCGACGGCCCGTTCCAGCAGGGTCCTGCCGCCTGCCTCGGCCTCGAGCTTAGGCGACCCGAAGCGGCGCGACAGCCCGGCCGCGAGCAGCACGATGTCCAACGCGGCATCACCGCGAGTGTCGGTCACGCACGACTCGCCTTGCGGGCCGCGAAAAACGCCTGCAGTTCGGCGGCAATCGACAGCGCCACGTCCGCTTCGTCGCGGCCGCCGAGATTGAGCCCGACCGGCGCGCGCAGGCGTCCCTGCAGCAATGCCGCGCTCGCACCGAGACGCTCGAGCACCACGTTGCGACGCGCAGGAGGCCCGAGCATGCCGACGAAAGGGATGGCCGAGTGCGCAAGACGCTCGAGCGCCGCGAGGTCGGCCGAGAGCCGGTGATTCATCACGATCGCCGCATCGAACTGCTCCGGTCCCACGGCGTCGCCGAGCGCGGCGATGCCGCCACACGCCAGCCGCGCCGATGGCGCGAAACGCCCGGGTTCCAGAAAAGCCGGCCGCGGGTCGGCGACGGTGATGGACCATCCCAGCATCTCTGCATAGGCGGCCAGCGGCACGACGTCGTCGCCGGCGCCGCACACGAGCAGGCCGGGCGGCGGATCGACCACGGCGACGAACGTCGACGGTCCTTCCGCCGCGCCCAGGAACGGCATCACGACGCTGCCGGCCGGAAGCCCAGCGGCGCCGGATTCGAGGATCAGCCCGTAGCGGACTCGCCGGCGCTCCGCGACCGCCGCCTCCACCGACGCGAACGGTTCCCACGCCGTCGCCGCGCCGACCAGGCACAGCCACACGTCCATGGCGCCGGGACATCCGGAATCGAGGCCCCACAGCGCATCGCGCTCGGAGCTGCTGTCGTACCGCACGAGTTGCGGCACGCCGTGCGCGAACACCTGGCTCGCCCGCTCCTCCATGTCCGCTTCGAGACATCCGCCCGAAAGCATGCCGACCGAGCCGCCGTCGGGCGCAAACAGCATCTGCGCGCCGGTCTTGCGATAGGTCGAGCCGCGCGTGCCGACGATCGTCGCCAGCACGAGAGGCCGTCCGGCGGCGCGGGCGCGACGATACCCGGGCAGGAGTTTGTGAATCGTGGAGTCCAAGTGGAGAACCATCCCGCCATCCAGTCAGGTCGGCGCAACTTCGCCAGCATGTCGCCGCCCTGCTGATCGTGCACCGCATTGCCCGGCACGGGGATGGCGATGCGATCGATCAGCCCGGCATGCCGCAGGCGCGGCGTGTCCGCGACCGCATCGTAGGGCCCGGTCACAAGTGTGCAAATTGTTGTAAACACCAGACGGACCGGTGATAGCGCGCGCGTTCCGTGCGCTCGAATCAATCGGCAGGTCAGCGTCGCGCATTCTCTAGGTGACCCGGTGGACCGATTGACTCAGCGCCCTTCCGAACCCTGGCGCCACGACGACCGCCATCGTGCGATGAACTCAGCAATCGATGCCTCCTGCGGTTCGGCGGGAGTAGACGGCATATTCGTGATCCGCGGCGCAGGCGCCGGTTGGGTAATCACATTTTGTTCAATGAATGTCCGTCGGGCGCAATTGTGCGGATGCGTCGGCGCTTCCTCCATGGATAGCACCGGCGTGACGCACGCATCGGTATCGACGAAGTGTGCAGCCCATTCGTCGCGCGTGCGGCTCGCGAAGGCGGCGGTGAAATCGGCCGCCATGGCTGGCCAGCCGGCGCGATCGTTCTGATCATAGCCGCAACTGTCGAGACCGAGGCCGCGCACCATCTCGGCAAAGAACTGCGGCTCGAGACAGCCCACCGCGACGTCCCGACCGTCCGCACAGCGGTAGCATCGGTAGAAGGGGGCGCCGCCGTCCAACAGGTTGGACGCAGGTGCATCGCGCCACAAGCCCTTCGGCGTCCATGCGTAGAAAAGGCTCATCAGCGACGTCACGCCATCGGTGATACAGGCGTCCACGACCGTGCCGGCGCCAGTTCGCTGTGCCGACAGAATTGCCGCAAGGAGACCAGACACCAGGAACATCGCACCGCCCCCGTAGTCACCCACGAGATTCAGCGGCACGCCCGGGGGACCGTCGGAGCGGCCCATGGCGTGGAGCGCACCGGTGATCGCGATGTAATTGATGTCATGCCCCGCGCGCCGCGACAAAGGTCCGGTCTGACCCCAGCCGGTCATGCGCCCGTAGGCGAGCCGCGGATTGCGCGCCAAGCACACGTCGGGCCCTAGACCGAGACGTTCCATGACACCCGGACGGAAGCCCTCGACGAGCGCATCTGCGTGCTCGATGAGCTTGAGCAGCTGCTCGCGGTCGCGGCCGTCCTTCAGGTTGAGATACGCCACGTCGCGGCTGCGATGCAGTATGTCGCCTCCAACGTCGCTCCACGCGCCCGGGCCTGCCTCAGGAGGCCGCGCAATGCGAACAACGTCGGCACCCAGGTCGGCCAGCAACATGGCCGCCAGTGGCACCGGCCCGATCGCATCGAGTTCAACGATGCGAATGCCTGAAAGCGGTCCGCTTCGATCCGACATTGGTCATCCGGAATTTGCAAGGTGCGTGTGCAACGCCACCGGTGCGTACTCGATGTCGCCTGTCACGTCAAAGTGCGTTCATCCAGGCCCAAGGACCGCCCGATGATTTCCCGCATGATCTCCGAGGTTCCGGCAAAAATGCGGCTGACGCGCGCGTCGGTGTACATGCGACTGATGCGGTACTCATCCATGTAGCCCGCACCACCGTGCAACTGCACACATTCATCCATCACCCGTCCTTCGATCTCGCTGGTGACGAGCTTGGCGGCTGCCGCGTCTTCGGCGGCCAGCGCACCCTTGTTCAGGAGCAGCACACACTGGTCAACGTATGCCTGTGCCACGTCGAGTTCCGCCCGCAGCGAAGCCATCTTGAACCGCGTGTTCTGGAACGCACCGATCGGCTTGCCAAACGCCCTGCGCTCTTTGACGAACTGAAGCGTCAAGTCAAACGCCGTCTGCGCCGTGGCCATGAAACCGATGCTGGCCACCAGTCGCTCCTGAGCGAGGAACCGGGCGAGATAGCCGAACCCCTTGTTGGCCTCTCCCAGTACGTTCTCCTTTGGCACCTTGACGTTGTCGAAGAACAACTCGGCCGTGTCCTGGGACTTGAGCCCGATCTTCTCCAGCCTGCGTCCGCGCTCGAATCCCGGCATTCCCCTCTCGACGACGAAAAGGCCCAGCCCGTGCCGGCTCTGCGGGTCCGTACGTGCGGCGACGACCACCAGGTCCGCCAAAATACCGTTGGAAATGTAAGTCTTGGCGCCATTGAGAACCCAATGATCGCCCATGCAGTCGGCCCGAGCCTTCATGCCGGCGAGATCGGAGCCAGTTGAGGGCTCTGTCATTGCAACAGCGAGGATGGTTTCTCCCCTGACGATTCCCGGCATCCAACGCGCCTTCTGCGCATCGCTACCGAGCTTGGCGATATACGGCGCCACGAGGTCATTGTGGAGATGAATATAGAAGCCGATGTCGCCGTGGCGCATGTTCTCTTCGATGATGATCTGCTCGTAGCGAAAATCATCGATACCCGCGCCGCCGAACTTCTCTTCGGCCCAGGTGCAAAGCAGGCCCTGCTCGCCAGCCTTGAGGAACAGTTCACGGTCCACCATGCCCTGTTGCCGGAAACGCTCGACATGGGGAGCCACTTCGGACTGCATGAAGCGGACGACCGTATCCCGGAACTGCTCATGGTCCGGCTCGAAAGTTAGGCGCTTCATGTCTCGTCCATCTCTCAGGGCACCGCCGCTTCAAGACCGGCGGGTGGGGCCGGCTGGAGCCCGGTTGATGACCGGTGACTACTCCGGCCGGTCGCGAAGCGACTCTGGGATTTCCAGTGGCCGCACGTAAGAAGGATCAGTCCGGTCCCTTGTGCCGACACCGAGCGCACTGAATCCCGTTAGTTGCACGGCCTTGCACTCGACGGTCCACTCGATGTGCACCAGCCGCAGCGCAATCTTCCATTCGCCGCCCCGCTTCTCCATGCGGTCGGTATACCGCCCTCCTGTCAGAAACGTGGCGTCCTGCCCCTTCGTCTTCATCAACGCAAGGAAGTAGCTTTCGACGTGCGCCATGTCGCCGTCGACATCGATCGACCCGTTCGTGACATAGTGTTGCGCCACTTCACGTTGCACCTGCGTCGGCACCCACCAGCCCAGGAACTCCTTTGCACTGCCACAGCGCCCCTTGGCATGGAAGTCGATGGCATCTGCGTGGAATGCCGACAGGATGAGTTCCTCATCGAGACGATCGACGCCCCTCGCATAGCGCAACAAGCACTGGTTGATCTTGTCGCGGTCGATCAGGTTCTGAAGCTCTGGGATCATGTCCGCGCTGATTGCCATCGTCTTGCCGTCCTGGTGATGCTCGTTTGACCAATAGTGATTCGGCCACTCTCCGAATGCCATTATATGGTTCTGGACGAGCGCCTGTCTCGGGCGCGAAACGCGTCCACATCGATTTTACCGTCGGGGACAAATGCCTCGACCAATTTGAACTTCTGGACCTTGGTCGCGCTCATCGGCCATTCGTCCACGAACCGGACGTAGCGTGGCACCTTGTAGCTGGCGATCTGGTTCACGCAGTACTCGATGACCTCGGCTTCGGTCATGGTTTCGCCGGCTTTGAGTTCGATATGCGCCGCTACTACTTCCGTCAGGCGCGGATCGGGCGCAGGGATCACGACTGCCATCTTCACTTTTGGATGCCGCGCAAGGAAGCTCTCGACTTCGACCGCAGCAACGTTTTCGCCGCCAATCTTGAGCATGTCCTTGTGTCGCCCTGCGAATGCCAGCAGGCCGCTCTCGTCGATCGAACCCAGGTCGCCAGAGCGCAGCCAGCCGCCAGGTGACATGACCCTGGCAGTTTCGATGTCGTCCTTGAAATAGCCGGAAAAGCACGCGCCGGTGATGAGAATTTCTCCACGTTCTCCGACCGGCCGGTCCTCGAGAGTTTCCGGGTCGACGATGCGAATTCTCTGACTTTGCAGCGGCCGCCCCACGCACGAAACGCGTTGTTCGAGCGTGTCATTCGGACTCGACATGGTGCTGATCCCGCCACTCTCGGTCAGACCGTAGCAACTGATCTGAGTCGCCTGCGGGATTGCCTGTGCAAATTTCCGCAGCATCTCTGGCGCTCCGATATTGACCATCAACCGCAGTCGCGTCAGATCGCGTACCTTGAACTCCGGGTGATCGATGATCGCGGCCGTGAGTGCAGGAAAGGCTGGATAGCAGATCGTCGCACGAACCCGCTCCATCTCTGCCAACGCGGGCGCCGCTTCGAAGCGACTCTGGCTCACGAACGCAGCGCCCACCTGACGACAGGCGTTGAGCGGCAGGTGCGATGACAGGTGATAGAACGGCAACGGATCCCAGAAGACGTCTTCTGCGCGAATCTCGAGACGCTCGGCGATGTCGCCGGCCACTGACCCGAGCACCCTGTGGCTGACCATGCAAGCCTTGGGATGGGCCGTCGTTCCCGACGAGAAGATGATCATCGCAATGTCGTCCGGTGTGACGGCAGCCACGCGATCAGCAAGGTATTCGTCGCTAATCGTCTGCGCAGCCGCGTCGAACGACGCTTCGGTGGGCCAAGACGCTTCGTCCGGTGCATCGAAATGAAACACCTTGCGCAACTTCGGGGCATCCGCCACCGAGCAGACTGCGCCATTGCGCCATTGCGCCAGTTCCGGAAACTGCTCGCACAACAGAGCGCGCAGGTCAAGATGCGGCCGTGCCCCACCCGTCGTGAGCAACAGCGAAATCTCCGCGTGCTGCAAGACGTACTTGAGGTCTTCCCCGCGGTAGCGTGCGTTGAGCACCACGGCACAGGCGCCGATCAGGTTGATTGCACCTGTCAGGATCGCATACGCCCAATTGTTCGGCATGAGAATGCCGACATGGTCTCCACGGCCGACGCCCTGGCCAAGCAAGCTGCGCGCGCAGGCGACGGTCTGCTCGGCGAATTCGGCATAGGTCGCCTTACGTTCACCGAAAATGAACGCTGTCCGTTCGGGAAACCGCCGCGCGGCTTCTACGACGGAATGACCGATGGTGCCGGGCTGAGGAGCGAGATCGAACGTTACCAACACCGTGTCACTCCCGGGCCACGAAGATCGTGTCGCGATAGCCGAACTTCCACTCACCATCTTCGATGACGAACCTGTCAACGTACCTGGCCACGAGGTACGGTGGATCGAGCTTTGGCTGTCCGGACGCGTTCTTGCCGACGCTGCGGCACACAGTCACGTAGGAAGTGCCTTCGGCGGTCTGGAGGCCGGTTACGGTAACCAGCTGATTGCTGCCTGCGTGAATGTAGGGACCGCTAGGCAATGCGTCGAAGAAGGCCCTTATGGCCGCACGGCCGCGGATCTCTCCGGTGTCGCTTCGATTCAGCACACCATCCCTGGCGAACAGCATGACCAGTCGATCGAACTGGCGTGAATCGACGCATTCGCAGTACTCGATCATCAGGCGCTGGCAGGCGCGCTCTGCCAGAAGAGTATTCAGATCTGACATCGTCGTTTCATCCTTTCTTCGGGCCATCGAGGCGTCTCACAGATGCAATCCGCCATCAGCCACGATCGTCTGCCCCGTGATGAAACTGGCCTCGGATGAACAGAGGAACGCGACGGCGCCGGCGACGTCCTCACCGGTACCGAAGCGACGCAGCGGCGTCCGCTGCTTCGACTGCGTCCACACTTCGTCGTCATAAGTGGTTTCCATGACTTGCTTACCGATGCCGACCTCCATGATCCCCGGCGCCACGGTGTTCGCGCGAACTCCGTAGCGCCCCTCCTCCTTCGCGACCGCCCGGCAGAGCACCTCGGACGCCGCCTTCGGAACAGCCGAGAGCGCATCGCCAACGACGAACCAACGTGTCGCGACGGAGCCAATGTTGACGATGCTGCCTCGCGTCTCCCGAAGAATCGGCAAGACCTGGCGGACCAATGCAATGAAGCCCAGCAGTTCAACCGGTATGACGCTCTGCCATTGTTCTGGCTTCAGTTGCGAAACATAGTGCTGCGGAATGTGCACGCCCACGGCATTGACCACGGCTCGGAGCCCGCCGCTGCGCTCGTGCGCCGCTTTGATGACGCCGCCCACGGCCTGCTCGTCGGTGTAGTCGAGAGGGTGCGAAACGATAGAAGTGACTCCGACGAGCTCCTGCGCCAGCACCTGCGCACGCAACACCTCTTCTTCGCCCGCGTCCGCACGGTACGTGAAATCCACGTACTCCCAGTCGGCAGCCAGGCGGCGGACGATGGCGTGGCCCAGTCCTCCCGTCCCCCCAAGGACGATGACGCCGCCCCTCTCTTTCCTCATTGTCACGCTTCCCTGTTTGCGCGGGCCGTCACTTGGATTTCTGCACGGGACGCCCAGCATATGACACGGACTCCACTATTGCCGAGCGGCCTGCGGTTCATGTTCCTGCCCCCCTCCGCAATGACGATAGATTCCGACTCAGTTCACGGCTGCATCTTCCTGCCAAATCGCCATAGCAGGACCTATCGAACGTCAGGTTTCACACCGGATACCGGCCGCTGATCTGCTGGCTGCAACCGCGTCGCCTCAGTTTTCATGCGCAATGCGCCACTCGATGCCTTCGCTACTCGTTGAAGGTTCACGACCATGCCTTTCGCTGCCAGCGGGCAGCAACCTATCGGAGGTTAGGTCCGCCACCGGGAGGTCCCCGAGTATCCTGCGACTCGAAACTTGAGACGCCGCTGCGCAGCGTCGAGAACCACCTGCGACCCTCGGGCAACTGGCCACGGCAGGGCGTTTCATCGGCCGGCGACTCGTAGCAATTGGAGATACTCACAGTGAACCCGCAGCTGTCCGAAGAGCATCAGGCTTTCAAAGACATGGTGGAACGCTTCGTTGCCGCCGAGATGCCCAAAGATTGGGCGCGTGAACTGGAGAGGAACGAGGATGAGTATCCGTTCGAACTCTGGGAGAAGATGGGCAAGGGCGGCTTTCACGGACTCGGCATTCCCGAAGAATATGGCGGTTCGGGCGGTGACGTCGTCATGCAGGTCATCGCCGCACGCGCCATGGCGCGCACGCTCGCAGGGCTGGCATGGCTGTGGGGAATCAACCAGTTCGCCGGCGTCAAGTCGTTGACGTTGCACGGAACCGAGGATCAGAAGAAGAAATTCCTGCCCGGACTGGCGTCCGGACAGCTCAGGGCAGCCATCTCATTGACCGAGCCGTCAGGCGGCACGGACGTTCTTGGGGCGATGCGGACCTTCGCGACGCGCGCCGATGGTGGTTGGGTCATCAACGGCGAGAAAATCTGGAGTTCACAGAGTCACGTCTCGGACTACCTGCTGCTGCTTGCGCGGACGGACAAGAACGTCAAGAAGAACCACCACGGCGTGACGTTGTTCTGGGTGCCGGCTAAATCGAAGGGTATCGAGATCCGTCCACTCAAGAAACTCGGCATGCGTTCGATGGGCAGCTGCCTCGTCTATCTTCAGGACGTCTTCGTCGACGACGATGCCGTCGTTGGCGAGCCCGGCGATGGCTGGTACCGCATCCTGCCCATGCTCAACAACGAACGCATGTTGATGAGTGCCAACTGCCTCGGCTACATCGACGGAGTGCTGGAAGATGCTCTCGCCTACGCGCAGCAACGCAAGGCGTTTGGCCGCATCATTGGGCAGTTCCAGACCATTCAGCACTACATCGCCGACATGAAGATTGCCCAGTACACGGTGGAGTGCATGCTGATGGACTGCGCGCACAAGGCCGTTGCAGGCAATCTGTCCATGATCGAATCCACGATGTTGAAGGTCGCTGCGGCGGAATCGAGCAATCGCTGTGCAGACCTTGGAATCCAGATCCTCGGCGGCATGGGCTATTCCGCTGAAACGGACATGCAACGTTATTGGCGCGACAGCCGGCTGCAGCGTATCGGCCCGGTGACCGACGAGATGTGCCGCAACATGATTGCCGAGCAGCTCGGCCTGCCGCGCTCGTTCTGACCGGGTATCCGCTTACTACCGCCGCCGGGTCGAGAACGACGCAGGGCTGATCATCACAGAGGCCACGGCGGTCGATTACCCCGTGCCTCGTACTCGGTGCGTTGTCGGCGGGCTATTCGAAGGCAGGCCTCCGAGTTTCATAAGAACTATCGAGGAGGTCTCGCTCCTCTGGACTCAGCTCGATATCCAGCGCCTCAATCGCCTGTTCGAGCTGTGCAATCTTCGTAACGCCGACGATCGGTGCCGTCAGGCCTTGGCGGTCCTTGATCCAGGCCAATGCCACCTGCATCGGCAGCGCACCCCGGGTGCTTGCCACACTTGCGAGCTGCTTCTGCACGGCAAAGTCGGCGTCTCGGAAGTACATTCGCTGCGCGATTTCGTCCCCCTTCGCGCGGGCCGTCTCTCCCTTTCCGTCCACCGTTCGATTGCCCGCGAGAAAGCCTCTTGCCAGTGCCGACCAGGCAGTGACGCCGATCCCCTGATCGACGCACAACGGGATCATTTCGCGTTCCTCTTCGCGATAAACAAGGTTGTACTGGACCTGCATCGACGCAAACGGCGTCCAGCCATTCAGAGCCTGGCACTTGAGTGCCTTTGCGAGATGCCACGTCTTGTAGTTCGATGCGCCAATGTGCAGCACCTTGCCTGACCGCACCAGGTCATCCAGCGCGCGTAGCGTCTCCTCCATGGGAGTGGTTGGATCGAAGCTGTGCTGTATGTAAAGGTCGATGTAATCGACCTGCAATCGCCTGAGGCTGGCTTCAACCGCCACCATGATGTGCTTCCGCGATGCCCCGCGTTCGTTTCGCCCAGGCCCCGTGGGTGCGAAGAACTTGGTGGCTATGACTACCTCGTCACGGCGTGCAAACTCACGCAGTGCCTTTCCTACTGCGATTTCGCTGGCACCCTCGCCGTACACATCGGCGGTGTCGAAGAAGTTGACGCCCCGTTCCAGTGCCAGCCGGAAAAAAGGCATGCTCTCCGCCTCGCTGAGCGTCCAGGAGCCGTGCATTTTCCCCTTGCCGAAGCTCATGCAACCCAGACACAACTGCGAAACCTTGAGACCAGTCCTGCCGAGGTTGAGGTACCTCACGTACTACTCCGATGCATCGTGTGGTTTAACGACACTGCAAGTGATGCCTATCAATCCGAGGGGTGTTCTCGCACGACGCTGGATACCTCAGCCTCATCATGGGAGCCGTGTCCTTGGCTCGCGCCGTCAGCTCCTTCGGCTGTAGACACTGGCTCAGCACGGAATGAACACCTGCACTGTTCCACTAACCGCAGGCCCCCGTCCTTCCACCGCGAGCACCATGTCGCAGGCAACCCGCTGTCCGTCCGCGAGCACCTCGACCTCGGTCATGATCCCGGAAACGACGATCAGGTCGTCTTCAAGAACGTTGCCCACGAAGCGATTCACGATCTTCTCGATCCTCGCTCGGGGGAAGGACTGGAGCACTCCATTGACGAGGTACGCCAGATTCGCCGGCCCCTGATTGATTCGCCGGATTCCAAGCCCCATAGCCTTCACGGCCTCGACATCGAGATGGATCGGATTGGGATCTTTCAGGATTTCTGACCATACGACCATGGCCTGCGGATTGATCGGGCCAAAGCGGAATGGCTCGAGCGCGTCACCGACCTTGGGGTTCATTGCGCAGGCCCTCTCGGCAGGATCCAGTTGTTGGTTGCCGTCAGTACTTTCCTGCCATTGCGGCTGAGTTCAAGCCGGTATTCGAGCAAGTCCATGATCCCGAGCTTCTTGCTCGCCTTGCGTGTGAGCGAAAGGATCTCCCCGGTCACGGCGTATTCCGTGTCCACCATCAGGGGCTCATCGAACTCGACACTGCAGCCGCCGAGAAGCGGGCCGTCGTTGACATCGAAGTTGCAGACAGCGCACAGACCGGCAACGGTTTCGCTCATGCCCACCTGAGTCGCGACATAGAAATAGATGGGATGCGCAGTCCCGTCGCGGGCCGGGGCTATGCCGACGGACGCGCAGAGTCGCGCGTTTTCTTCCGTTGAAATCGTGTACGTCTTGCCGGACAGGGAATAGCCGGTCACATCAGGTGGATCCGCAATCATCGGCATCACTTCATCCTGGCCGCGAACATGACCCGTCAGATGCGCTCGACGATGATGGCGGGCGCCATACCGCCCGCCGCGCACATCGTCACCAAACCACGCTGCAGGTCACGCCGCTCGAGTTCATCGATGATCGTCGAGACGAGCATGGCGCCGGTCGCGCCTATCGGATGGCCCAATGCCATCGCACCGCCGTTGACGTTGACTTTGTCGCGGTCCAGCCGCAGGTCGCGGATGTACTTCTCCGCCACGACCGCGAATGCCTCATTGATTTCAAACAGATCGATGTCGTTGACGGTCAGTCCGGCCTTGGCAAGCACCTTGCGTGTGGCGGGAACCGGGGCATTCAGCATCAGGGTCGGACAATCGCCCATGTTCGCCATCGCCCTCACCCGTGCCCGAGGCTTCCAGCCCTGCTTCCTGGCGTACTCCGGCGAGCACATGAGAATCGCCACCGCACCGTCGACGACGCCGGACGAGTTCCCGGCATGATGCACGTGGGTGAGCTCGAGACCGGGGTACTTCTGCAGCAACAGCTGGCGGTTGGTCGTGCCCTTTTCGTCCAGTGGCGCATCGGCCATGTCGACGAACGCTGGCTTCAACTTCGACAGCCCCTCGAGAGTCGTCCCGGGCCGAGGGAATTCGTCCTTGTCCAGGGCCAGGCTGCCGTCCACGTTGTGCACGGGTATCACGCTTCTGGCGAAGTAGCCCTTCTGGATCGCCTCCGCCGCACGCGATTGACTCAGGACTGCCAGTTCGTCCAGGGTTCTCCGATTGATGCCTTCCAGCGTGGCGATGGCGTCGGCGCAGATGCCCTGATGAGGCTGAGGGTGCCTCCGCCTCAGCGCGAGGTTGCCATTGTCCATGAAGGCGGCCTGACCATTACCTTCGATGCCGTAGTTCGACATCTGCTCGGTACCACCTGCGATGACCAGGTCCTCCATGCCCGAGACAAGGGACCCCGTGGCGAGGCTGATGGCACTGATACCCGAGCCGCAGAACCGATCGATGGTCACTGCGCTGGCCTGTGCGTCATAGCCGGCGCCCAGGGCAGCCATTCGTCCGAGGCAGCCGCTCTGCTGACCTCGCTGCGAACTGGTACCCCAGATGATGTCGTCGATCTCCTTCGTGTCCAGGCTGTTGCGCTCAGCGAGCGCCTCCAGGACGATCGAACCCAGTTGCTGCGGATGAAAGGAGGACAACGCACCCTTGCCGCGTTTGCCGATGCCGCGCGGTGTCCTGCAGGTATCGATGATCCAGGCCTCTTTCATGGTGCGCTCGACCTCTCTCAGCGTGGCTGCATGCGAATGGCGCCGTCCATGCGAATGCACTCGCCATTGATGTAGTCGTTCTCGATGATGCAGACCGCGAGGTGTGCAATTTCATCAGGCCTGCCGAGCCTCTTCGGGTAGAGCACGGATTGCTCCAGAGCCGAATACACTTCCGGCTTCAGTGTTTCGAACAACGGTGTGTGGATCAGGCCAGGCACGATCGTATTGACCCGGATGCCCAGGCTGGCCAGATCCCTCGCCACCGGCAGGGTCATTCCCACGACTCCACCTTTGCTCGCACTGTACGCGGCTTGACCGACCTGCCCTTCGTAGGCCGCGATGGACGCCGTGTTGATGATCACGCCGCGCCCGCCGTCGTCGTTGACGACAGCGTTTCTGGCCATCTGCTCGGCGCACAGTCGCAACACATTGAATGTGCCGGTCAGGTTGACGTTGATGACCTTGGTCCATGCGAGCAGTGGATGCGGTCCGTCCCGGCCAACGGTCTTGGTGGCGCTCGGAATACCCGCGCAGTTGACGCAGATGTGAATGCCGCCGAAGGCATCCATCGTCGCTTTGATGCCGCGCGCGGCCGACTCCTCGTCCGCGACGTCGACCTTCGCGAACAGTGCGCTTTTCCCCAGCTCCCGGGCCGTTGCACGACCGCCTTCCTCGTTGAGATCGAAGATGGCCACTTTCGCGCCTCGTTGGGCGAGACTGCGCGCAATGGCCTGGCCGATGCCCGATGCGGCGCCGGTAATCACCGCGACTTTGTCCTGGATATCCACCGCTCTTCTCTCGCGACCGACGGGATTGACAGTCGCGCATTCCAGTACAGCGCGATCACCTCCGCACCTGTCTTTCGACAGGACCGCACGAGGCCGCGACCGCCACGATCGAACGTCGGTCGCGGCAGCCTGCCTTCGTGGGAGCAGTATCCATGTCAGTTGAGAATCCCTGATCGCCGGGCGCGAATGACCGCCTGTGTGCGTCGCCTGACACCCAGCCGGTCGTACACCTGCTGCAGGTACCACTTGACGGTTCCCTCGGTGAGACCGAGGCGCTCGCCGATTTCGCGATTCCTGAGCCCGCTGCTCACCATCGTCAGGATGCTGAGTTCCCTGGCGGAAAGGTCCGAGGACAGGCAGCCGGATTCCACTCTGGGTTCCTCGATCGGCATGTCCGTTCGACCGCGCATCAGCGTGACCAGTCGCGACGCCAGGACATCCGCGGGCATCCGTTCCTGGGAGGCTTCATCGGTATATGCCTCCTTGATCAGCGAGCCGATGCTCTCTCCCTCATCGAGAAAGATCTGAGTCCAGCCTGCGGGTGCCGCCAACTCGAGGGCCTTGCGTACGGCGCGGCGCGCCTTCGACAGGTTTCCCCGCAACGCGGCGATCTCGGCTGCCAACAACTGGAAGGCCACGATCGATCGAACCGCCTCGGTTCGCTGAAGGAAGTTGAGCCAGGAGCCGGCGACCCTTTCGGCGCCTGCAAGGCGCTTCCCGTGCATCTCGACGCGCAGCCAGGCCATTGCAATGCTCTCGTCCGTTCGAGTGGGCGAGACTGTCGGCACAGGATGGACGCGGTTGTCGACGCCTACTGCTCTCAGGGCAGCCCTGGCTTCCGTAGTCATGCCGGACTTGACCAGAATGCGCACCTGCTCGGCGACCACGGAGGCCCTCAGGCGCTCCAGCCCGCATTCAATGGCCACCAGATGAGCTTCTTCGAGCCCGGCCAGCGCCGCGACGAGGTCACCGCGTGCGAATGCGAGCCGCACGTTCACCAGATACCCGGACGCGAGCTGGTCTACGTAGCCCCAGACACGGACCACCGGCAGATACAGTTCGATGAGCTCGGCGGCTCGTCCGAGTTCGCCCATGTCGTACATGACTTCGGCCAACGGCAGCCCCGGAACCGCGGCCAACCCCGAACCCTTCCCGCCCCGGCTTTCCGCCAGCGCAAGACCCTCTTCGAGCAGGCGACGCGCCTGCGCAGTCTTGCCCCGCACCACGAACGTGGGCGCGACGGTGGCTTTGAGGGCGATGCATGCGAAGCCGGATCGCGGCGACTCGAGTGCGCGTCGCGTCTCTACTTCGAGCTTCAGCATGTCGTGGAAACGGTAAAGCTCCCGACGGGCTGCCATCAGTTGCGCGAGCAGCGAACAACTCAGATAGGGTTCGTCGTCCCCGAGTTGATACAGCAGCTTTGGCACTTCCTGCTCGATGAACGCCATGTTGTCGCGTGCCGCCTCGAGCATGATGCGGCGGTGACGCAGCAGGTAATCGAGTTGGCTGTCGTCGGGTCGCGAGCTGGCAATCTCCGCGGCGGCGCTCATCATGCGCTCCGCAGCCGCGAAGGAAAGGCGTCTGATGCGGCGCCAGGCCAGCGCCAACAGGAGCATCGGCCGCCGACTGACGATCGACCAGGGCAGATCCGCACTGAGTTCATCGATGCGGTAGAGATAACCAGCATAGATCAGCTCGTTGGCCAGAAGCTCGAGTTGATCGGCCAGGAACTCCGGATTGCCGGAGGATCGGGCATGTTCGATGGCGCGCAGTACCTCGCCGGTATCCCTGTAGTGACAGCTTGCACGCCGGTGGAGCTCCGCGGCCCGGGCCGGCATGGCATGAATCAGCTCCTGCGAAATCGTCTTGCGAAACAGTGGATGATAGGCATAGCAGCTGCGTTCCCGATCGACCGGATACACGAACAGGCCGGCGCGATATGCGACATCCAGTTTCGCCTTGGCGCTTTCGTGCTCGTCGCCGGTGAGCGCAGCGCAGGCCGACGGCGTCAATTCCTCGAGAATGGACGTATCGACGAGAAAGTCACGCACGTCTTGCGACCGCGGCTCCAGCACCTCCTCGGTGAAGTAACTGCTGAACGCGGCATGCAGGCGGTCCGAAATCTGCCCATGGCCCGCACCGCCTGCGCTCATGCGCCGATACTGGTTGGCGGCAATGACGATGCCGCCGGGCCAGCCTCGAGTATCGTCGAGAAGCCGGTCCAGCTCGCCGGGTTCGAGCGAAACACCCGCGCAACGCGCAAAGAGCTCGGCTGCTTCGGTGCGATCGAGATTCAGTTCTTGCGGGCCGACCTCGCAGAGAAACCCCAGGCTGCGAATTCGTCCCAACGGGATGTCGATCGCGCCGCGTGAGACGATGATCATCGTGAGCGCATCGCGAGCCGTGGTGATCAGTTTCCGCAAGAACGCAAGTACGTCTTCGGGCAGAAGCTCGGCGTCATCGACGACCAGGACTGCCTTGTGCGTCCGGTGGGCCGAGAGTTCGCACAGCCAGTCGGTATCGCTGCCGCGTGGGTCCAGATCCGCCCAAGGCAGGCCTGCGTCGATACCCGCTTGCTTGAGCGCACCAAGGTACGTGGCCAGATCAGCGATGCCGGCGCGCGCTGCGATCCAGATTCCTGCCCTGCCGGCCGTCTTGAGCTGGTTGAACCAGCTCAGCGTGGTCATCGTCTTGCCACTGCCTGCCGGCGCATTGACGACTGTCAGCCGCGAGTTTCCGACGGCCCCAACCATCGCCTCCAGCGCCGGCCGATGTACATAAACCGTGCTGACCGGCGGAGCGACGATTGAGGCAGGGACGACACGATGTGCCGGTGAGGCCCCCGTGGTCGCACGAGCCTGATTGGTCCGACGCTGTCTCATATGTCCGCCCCTATTGCGCACCTCCAGCAAATGGGAGGCGTCGACCCACTAATACTATCGAACGATAGAGGTAATCTACTATCCAAAGATAGGCCGACCGAAGCGCGCCTTAAATGCCAGAAAGTGGGCGACAGTGCGGGGAGCGCGGGTCGTGTGGCCAGCTGGGATCGTCCACCCGGCCTAAGTCAACGGGCTAGTCGCACCTATCCAGCGACAGGTCACATCTGCGGTGCCACCGACCAATATATCCATCGGACGCCGCCAGCACGGCAACCGGATACGTCCGTGGTTACTGCCGCAGGAGCCGAGGCAAACGGCGTCTCTTGACAAGCGTCAGCCGGCATTCGACCAGGAGCGAGATGAGCACGGAATTGTTCCGCCTGCAGGGCAAGACGGCACTGGTGACGGGGGGCGCGCACGGACTGGGCCGCATGATCGCCGAAGGTCTGCTCCGGGCCGGTGCAACGGTGGCGATCACTTCACGGGACGCGGAACGTTGCGCCGCAGCCGCTGCTGAAATGACATTGCTCGGCCGGTGTATTCCGCTGCCCGCCGATCTGTCGACCGCGGATGCCGCCGTGGCGATTGCGCAGCGATTGCGCGAGGCCGTGGGCAAATGCGACATCCTGATCAACAACGCCGGCAAGACCTGGGGGGCGTCGCTCGAAAAGTTCCCCGACAAAGCCTGGGCCAGCGTGATGGCCGTGAACGTGCAGGCCCCTTTCACCCTGATCCGTGAGTTACTACCCGAACTGCGTGCGGCGGGGACGACGGACGACCCTGCGCGAATCATCAATATCGGCTCAGTGGCGGGAATGAGGACAGAGCGCCTGCATGCTTACAGCTATGCGGCATCCAAAGCAGCAATCCACATGCTGACCCGCGACCTCGCCGGCGACCTTGCCTCGGACAACATCACGGTCAACGCGGTCATTCCCGGCTACTTCCCGACGCACATGACAGCACACATGCGGGATGGCGATACAGTCGATCCGCAGCTGCTGTCACACATTCCGTTGCAAAGACTGGGACGGCCCGCCGACATCGCCGGAATCGTGGTGTTGTTGAGTTCCAGGAGCGGCAGTTACATCACCGGGGCCCTGATCCCGGTCGACGGTGGATTGGTGGGCTGCGGGTGACCGTGCCCCTTACCTGCGGCGAATGCCCCCATGCCATGCTACGCCTATCAGGGCATCGTTCCGGTCGTCGATCCGGCGACCTTCGTACATCCGCTGGCCTCGTTGATCGGCGACGTCATCATCGGTCCGGGCTGCTACGTCGGGCCGGGCGCCTCACTTCGGGGCGACTTCGGCCGGATCATCGTCGAAGCCAACTGTTCGATCCAGGACGCGGCGGTGGTCCATGTCTCGAGCGAGACTGACACGCTGATCCGTCGTGGTGCGACCATCGCGCACGGCGCCGTGATCCACGGATGCGAAATCGGCGCAAACGCAATCGTCGGCATCAATGCGGTCGTGCTCGACGGCGCCACGATCGGGGACGAGTCCTGTGTCGGGGCGCTGACTCTCGTAAGGTCGGGCCACAACGTGCCGCCACGCAGCCTGGTCGTCGGCAACCCCGCTCGCATCGTACGGAAGTTGCATGAGAGCGAGATCAGCTGGCGCAACGATGGCACAGGGGTCTATTCGCGCCTCGCGCGTGAGGCACTGTCACAACTGGTCGAAACCGCCCCTCTGGCCGCGGCGGAACCGTCGCGACCACGGCCCACGGGCGACGCCCTCCCGATTCGAGTTCAGTCTCGCGCCGATCAAGCTGATCGCGCCCTCCCTGCACGCGACGAAAGCAACTTGCCGTGACCACGGTTTCGTAAAAGAGCGTGATCGCGGCTCTCATGCTGGATGGAAAGGAGATGGAAATGCGTAATCCTGATTGCGCGCACATCTATCCGGAATACTAAAGACGAGGAACTGCTCTCTCTGCCAGGTCAACCGTCCTTGAATGCGGAGGAACGGGCTTCCTTCGACTGGGTGATGGGCAAACTGCAGGCGATGCATGATTCGATCCCAACGTTGCGGGATCGAGGACAGAAGGCGCGGATCCCACCGCTCTGCACGGCATTACTGCAAAGTCCCCTGGTGGCGGAGCGGTGGATAGGAGGCTTCAGCGGCTTCTTCCAGGGGATGGAGGCCCCGGGGCAGCTTCAGCAACTATGAGCGCGAGCTCGTGGAGCAGGCTCTGAATCCACTGCTCGAAAAATTTGGTCGCCTCCACATTGCCGATGCGGTCGGCAACGGCATCTCGCCGCATGACATCAAGGCCATCTGGGAAAATCGCCTCGATGACCTTGCGCCCGAGGACCGTCAACTCGTCGAATACGTGCAAGCAACATACAAGGGGGAGCTCAACCGCGAGCTTTTTCAAGCGCTGCCGCGCGGATGGGGGTCAAGACAGCAGTTGAATTCACTGCCCTGATTACCTTTAAGGTTGGCCTGATGATGACCGTTCGCTCCATGTGGAACATCCAAGGTCAGAAGAGCGACAAGCAGGGTGGACATGAGGCTCTGCAACGTTTCATCGACGGCGAGTACAAAGCCCTCGGATATGGACGTACGACCCAGGTGTGGGTTGATGAAAAAATCAAGTGCCGATTGCTGGTGTCTTTGCAGATCGTTTCGCTCCGCATCCGCTGATTCTTATTACTATCGCGGTGCTGGCGTTAATTGTCATGTGCCTGCCGATCGCGGCGCGGCAACACTATTTGCATTTCTGCGCATTGTGCTTTCTGTTCGGCCTTCTCGCCGCCGGGCTTAGCGGGCTCTACTATACCCGCGTGGTCGGCGCGGTGTTCAATTCGGCGCGGGGTCTCGCTCTTGGCGCCACGCTCTCTGGCGTCGGGCTCGGCGCCTTTGTTGCGCCGCTTTTTGCCCAAGCTGTGAGCTCACGTTTCGGCTGGGAGGCCGTTTATCACGGCGCAGGGCTGATGATGATATTCGTGGCGATGCCGATCGTGTATTTCGGCTTGTCAAGCGCGCCGCACCCGCGCGGTTCGGCAGGCAGCCCAGTACGGGCACCGGGAATTTCACTGACGATAGCAGCGCGCGATCCTCGTTTATATCTAACTAATGCTGATTCCACCGCTGGCGTTTGGCCTTGTTGTGTCGTCTCTTATCGTCGATGTCGTTCCAGCCCTACTCGACCGAGGGGTTGGCGCAGACACCGCCGCGATTGTTGCTTCGCTCTACGGGGTATCGACGGTCCTTGGACGGCTTGGCGGTGGTTGGCTGCTCGACCGCTTTCCGGCGGCGCGCGTCGGTGTTGGCGTCTTTGCGATCGGTGCCATCGGCACGCTAGCATTCCAAGTCGATATCACCGCCGGCGTGGTCTTCGCTGTGATTGCTGCCGGCCTGGTCAACGGGGCGGAAATCGACATCATGTCCTATATGACAATCCGCTATTTCGGACTCGGTCACTACGGCCGCATATTTGGCACAGCTTATTCGATGTTCATGAGCGCCGCGGTCGTCGGCCCGCTTCTGACAGCAAGCCTCATGCAACGCGAGGACCACGCCCTGCTTTTTCTCATTGCGAGCGGGATTTTCGCATTCTCGGCACTGGTCCTGTTGGCGCTTGCGTGTATCGAGGGCGAGCCGTTCGACCCCGCGAGCCAGCACTATTAATCCGGCGTGACTGCAGTGGAAACTGGCCTCACTCGCGAAAAGCAAATCGCGGAATCTCCTGCGAAATAACTGTCTAATGAAAATTCGCCGATTCAATAATTCAGCTTGTAGGCGCCGATGCGCTGGTACCGGCCTGCTCGCCTGCGCCGTGCCTCGCCCCGCGGATCCCACGGCTCGCGACACGCACGTCCGTCGGGCGTCACGTCAGCTTGCGCTCGTCGAGCCCCAGTCCGCGGCCGATGATCTCGCGCATGATTTCCGACGTGCCGGCGAAGATCCGGCTGATGCGGGCATCGGCGTACATGCGACTGATGCGATATTCGTCCATGTAGCCGGCGCCGCCGTGCAACTGCACGCACTCGTCCATCGTCCGACCCTCGATCTCGCTCGTCAGCAGCTTCGCAGCCGACGCATCCTCGGCGGTCAACTCGCCCTTGTTCAGCAGCAGCACGCACTGGTCGACGTAGGTCTGCGCCATGTCGAGCTCGGCGCGCAGCGAGGCGAGCTTGAATCGCGTATTCTGAAACGCGCCGATCGGCTTGCCAAAGGCGCGGCGCTCCTTGACGAACTCCAGCGTCAGATCGAACGCCGTCTGCGCAGTCGCCGTGAAGCCGATGGCCGCGACCAAGCGCTCCTGGGCGAGAAAGCTCGCGAGATAGCGGAACCCCTGGGTCGGATCCCCCGGCACGTTGTCCTTGGGCACGCGCACGTCGTTGAAGACGAGTTCGGCCGTGTCCTGCGACTTCAGCCCGAGCTTCTCGAGCCGCCGTCCCCGCTCGAACCCCGGCATGCCCCGTTCCACTAGAAAGAGGCCGAGACCGTGAGAGCTCGTGGGATCGGTCTTCGCCGCCACCAAGACCACGTCCGCGAGGCCGTTGGAAATATAGGTCTTTGTGCCGTTGAGGAGCCAGTGGTCTCCCTTGTCCTCCGCGCGGGTCCGTATTCGCGCCAGGTCCGATCCGGTCGAGGGCTCGGTCATGGCAACCGCCAGGACCGTCTTGCCGCTGACGATGCCGGGCATCAGGCGCGCTTTCTGCGCCTCGGTTCCGAGCTTGGCGATATAGGGCGCGACGATATCGCTGTGTAGATTGATGTAGAAGCCGATGTCGCCATGGCGCATGTTCTCTTCGATGATGATCTGCTCGAAGCGGAAATCGGCGCTGCCCGCTCCGCCGAAGCGCTCCTCGGCCCAGGTGCACAGCAGTCCCTGCGCGCCTGCTTTCTCGTAGAGGATGCGATCGACCATCCCCGCCTCGCGGAACCGGTCGACATGCGGCGCCACCTCCGCCTTCATGAAGGCAATCACACTGTCGCGGAACTGCTCGTGTTCGGCTTCGAAGATCACCCGCTTCATGCGCGGTCTGCCCTCGTCGAAGCGGCCGACCCCGGATAGAACCCCTCCCCACGGGCCGCCCGCTCGCGCAGCCACGTCGAGGGTTGGAAGCGCTCGCCGAATCGGGCGGCGAGGCGCGCTGCCTCCGCCACGAACGTCGGTAGCCCGATTGTGTCGATGTAGCTGATTGTGCCTCCGGTCCAGGTCGGAAATCCCCAGCCGTAGAGCGCACCGAGATCCGCATCCTCGGCGGTTTCAAGCACACGCTCTTCGAGACAGCGCGCGGTTTCGAGCGCCTGGATGTAGAGAAACCGCCGCTGCAGCTCCTCGTAGTCGTATTGCGCCGCGACGGGGAAGGCCTGCCCAAGCCCGCTCCAGAGCTGCTTCTTGCCGCCCTCCGGGTAGTCGTAGAAGCCGCGCCCGGCGCGGCGACCGCCGCGCCCGAGCTCATCGCGCATCCTGCGCAGCGTCTTCTCGCCACATGGGACGGTGTACCGCGACCCCTCTTCCGCAATCGCCTGATCGATGATTTTCAGCGGCAGATCGAGCGTCACTTCGTCGAGCAGCGCCAGCGGCCCCGTCGGCAGCCCGGTAGCCTTGGCGGCGTTCTCGATGACGGCGGCCGGTACGCCTTCGCCGACCATCGCCGCCCCCTCGTGGATCAGTGTCTGGAAGACACGACTCGTATAGAACCCCCGTGAGTCGTTGACCACGATCGGTGTCTTGCGCAGCTGGGCGATGAAATCGAGTGACCGCGCCAGCGTTTCGGCCGAGGTCTGCTTGCCGAGGATCACCTCGACCAAGCCCATCCGGTCCACCGGGGAGAAGAAGTGCAGGCCGATGAACTGATCCGGGCGCTTCGTCGCTTCGGCGAGCCGGCTGATCGGCAGCGTCGAGGTATTCGAGGCGATGAGTGTCGTGGCGGCAACCACCCCCTCAGTGCGCCGCGTAACCTCCGCCTTGATCGCGGTGTCTTCGAATACCGCCTCGATCACCAGTTCGCACCCGGTGAGGCGCGAGAAATCGGTCGTCGGTGTGATGCGCGCGAGCACCTTCTCGGCCTGCGCCGCCTCGAGGCGGCCGCGCTTGACCAGGCCGTCCTGAACCTTGCTGGAGTACGCCTTGCCCTTCTCGGCCACCGCCTGTTCCCGATCGATCAGGATGACCTCGATACCGGCGGCCGCGGCCACATACGCGATGCCCGCGCCCATCATTCCTGCGCCGAGCACTCCAAGACGTGTCACGGCGCTGCGCGGCACGCCCGGAGGACGGCGCGCGCCCTTTTCGGCGGCCTGCTTCGAAATGAAGGTCGTGCGGATGATGTTGCGCGCGACCGGATTGGTCAGGAGCCGCGCGAAGTACTTGCTCTCGACCGACAGCGCTTTGTCGAAGGGCAGCTGCAGTCCCTCGAACACTGTGCAGAGGATCGCGAGCGACGCCGGGGCATTATAGCCCTTTGCGGCGACGGCGGCCGTCGCGGCCGAATACTTGGCGCTGTCCTCGGCATTGGTCAGTCCCTTCTTCTGCGGCGGCACCCAGCCCTTCTGGTCCCAAGGCTTCACGGCACTTGGCTGTCCCGCCAGAAAGCTACGCGCACGCTCGAGCGCCGCCTGCGGCGTCGCGAGCTCATCAACGATCCGCAGCTTCAGCGACTCCTTGGCGTCGACCGCACGTCCGGAGAGCAGCAGATCGAGCCCGAAATCGGATCCGGTCAGAAGCGCGAGTCGGATCGTGCCACCGGAGCCAGGCAGTAGACCGACGTTCACCTCGGGCAGACCCACCCGTGCGCCGGCCTCATCGACCAGAATGCGATAGTGGCAGGCGAGGGCGAGTTCGAACCCACCGCCGAGTGCGACGCCGTTGATCACCGCGACCCACGGCTTACCAGAGCGCTCTATTGCCCGGTGCATCTGCGTTGCGCGCTGCGAGAAGTCGTACGCCTGGCGTGGCGTCATCGCTCCGTAGCTCGCCACGAGCTGCTTGAGGTCGGCGCCGGCCATGAAGGCACGTTTAGCCGATCGCAGGATCACGCCCGTGACGCGCACTTCGGCGGCCAGTGTCTGGATGGCATGTTCCATGTCAGTAAGAAACGCGTCATTGACGACGTTCATCGACTCGTCGGCATTGTCGAGGGTGAGCGTCGCGATGCCGTCGGCTGCGATGCTGAGTTGCACGTGCTTCATGAAGGGCGATGCCTTTTCAGAGACCTAGAGCCGCTCGATGATCGTGGCGGTGCCGAGGCCGTTGCCGGCGCACAGCACGACCAGTCCGCAGGTGAGGCCGCGACGCTCGAGCTCATCGACGACGGTGCCGAGGATCATCGCCCCGGTGGCTCCCAGCGGGTGCCCGAGCGCGATCGCCCCGCCGTTGACATTGAGACGCTCGGGTGGGACCTCCATGACGCGCTGGAAGCGCAGCACGACGCTGGCGAAGGCCTCGTTCAGCTCCCACAGGTCGATGTCCTTGGCTGTCATGCGCGCCGCCTGCAGCGCCTTCTTTGCGACCGCCGCCGGCGCGGTCAGCATGATCGTCGGCTCCGACCCGATGTTGGCGTAGGCACGGATCCGGGCACGCGGCCGCAGTCCACTCGCGCTGCCGAACTCTCGCGAACCGACGAGGACGAGGCCCGCACCGTCGACGATGCCGGAGCTGTTGCCGCCGTGGTGGACGTAGCGGAGCGATTCGACCTGCGGATAGCGCGACTTCGCGACCGCTTCGAATCCTGCCTTGCCGACCGCTTCGAACGACGGCTTGAGTTTCGCGAGAGCCTCGAGCGTCGTGTCGGGCCGCAGGTGCTCATCCTGCGCGAGTAGCACCTCGCCCATCACGTCGGTCACGGGGACCACTGAGCGCTCGAAGCGTCCCTCCGCCCAGGCGAGCGCGGCACGGCGCTGGCTTTCCACGGCGTAGCCGTCGACATCCTCGCGCGTGTGGCCATCGAGCGTTGCAATCAGATCCGCCCCGATCCCCTGGGGTGCAAAGTGGTTGCGGAAGGCGACCGAAGGATCTGAAGTCCACGCACCGCTATCGTAGCCGAGCAGCGTCCGGCTCATCGCCTCCACGCCGCCGCCGATCCCTGCGCGGATCATGCCGCAACTCACCTGGGCGGCGATCATGTTCACGGCGTCGAGACCCGTGGCGCAGAACCGATGGACCTGCTGCGCGGCGACGCTCTGCGCATAGCCGGCGTGGAGGACGGCCGCCCGCGCCAGCAGTCCGCCCTGTTCCCCGACCGGCTGCGCCGTGCCGATTACGACGTCATCGAGCAGCGCGGTATCGAGCGCATTGCGGGCATGCAACGCCTGCAGCATCTGCGTGGCAAGCTGTACCGCAGGCACTTCGTGCAGTGCCCCGTCCGGACGACCCTTGCCCCGAGGTGTCCGAACATGGTCGTAAACGTACGCGTCCATTGACTCATCCTGCTGCCGCTGAGCGACGAACTCCGGCGCGGATTCGACCCGTCTCGACCGCTGGGCGCACCTATCGATTGAGAGGTGACCCGACGCCCCTGCCCATACATGCTGTGCGACAGAATCCGGCGGCGCCCAACTCGGCCACCACGACGGCTGCGCTACCGTCGCGCCGCCCCATTCACTTGATGCGGAACTGCGCACGGATTTCGCGCTGACCGAAGGGCGGTTCGCGTTCCGCGATACCGTTCGCCGCTGGGTGGAAAAGCGCCGTCAGGGATTGACCCTGTCTTTCGTGGATGCGAAATAGTCCGGCATCAGGCGACACTGCTGCCGAAGCTGGGGCATGCGCGCTATGGGCTCATATTCGGTCGCGTCTCAGGGCGTGTTCGTGCTGGACTGGGACGTGTTCGGTACACCCGGGGCGACCTGAGCCTGATGTTGCGGACGCTCAGCAACGGGCGAAACATGGTCGGGGCACCGTGCCTCGGCCCTCGACGGCATCCTCGAGGATGCGCTCGTCTACCCGAAGCAGCGCAAGGCCTGCGGCGGCATCATCGGCTGCTTCCAGGTGCTGCAGCACTACGTCGCGGACAGCGCCAGGTGGCAAAAGACGACCGAACAGCTGCTCTACTACGTCGCGAGCCTGCAGGCGGCAGGCAAGCTCCGCGCTACGGAGGCGAACATGCTGAAGATGATCGCGACCGAAGACGCCCGCAAGGCGGCCGACCTTGGCATCCAGATCCTCGGCGGTATGGGCTGTTCGGCCGAGACCAACACGCATCGTTACTGGCGTGATCGCTGAATCCTGCGGATGGCGCCAATCACCAAAGAGATGGTGCGCGATACCATTGCTGAGGGGCTCGGCTTGGCATGCTCGTTCTAACACCCATTCCTATCGTTCGATAGGCAGGTGTTGCCTCAGCCGCGCGCCAGGATGCGCGTCGAGGTGCCGCATCGGGCACTACCGAGAGCTCTCGACGATGAGTAACGTGAATACCGCCGCACCCAACTTGACCGTAGCGGCCGCCCCCGCTGCATTGGAGCTTCCCGCACGCAGCATCCCGGTTCCCGTGTCGATCAGTCCCGAGGCGCGCGAGCACCTGCAGCGCGCCGTCAACGTGCCCGACATCATCTATCCGGCACTGACGGATGCAGATGGCTGGCGCCAGCACGTCGCGCCGATGGATGCCCAGATCCTGCCCTACCTGAAGCTGCTCATTCCAGCAGGGGACGAGCGGGTCGATGAGCAGTTCGTCGCAGGTGTCAGGTGTTTTCTGGTCACGCCAACGCAGCTCGAGGGTGATCCGCGTGTTTTGATGCTCGATATGCACGGCGGCGGCCTGATTCTCTGCGGCGGCGAGCTTGGGCTGCAGATGGCGATATGGTCGGCGCGGCGCTATCGATGTCGCGTACTGACGATCGACTTTCGAATGGCGCCGGACCATCCGTATCCGGCGGCGCTCGAAGACGGACTCGCCGTGTACCGGCAACTGCTCCAGCGTCATGCACTGCATTCGCTTGTCTTCCACGGAGCGTCCGGCGGCGGTAACCTGATCGCGGCGCTAGTGCTGCGTGGGCGCGACGAAGGTCTTCCGTTACCGGCAGGTCTCATTCTCAATACGCCGCAGCTGGACCTGACCGAGTCCGGTGACAGCTTCCAGACGAACCGCGGGCTCGACACAGTGCTGGCCTCATTGATGCCGGTCAATCGACTCTACGCCAACGGCCACGACCTGGCCCACTCCTACCTATCGCCGCTGTTCGGCGACTTCACCCGGGGTTTTCCACCGACCTTGCTGATCACGGGTACGCGGGACCTCTTCCTCTCGAAGACCGTTCGTATGCACCATGCGTTGCGCGCCGCGGACGTCGACGCCGATCTGCATGTGATCGAGGCCGGACCACACGGCAACTTCCCGAACGGCGCGGAGTACGAGGAGATCAATCGCCAAGGTCGGCTGTTCATCCGCCGCGTCACGCAACCGCGGACGACCTAAGAGCTGATTTCGGGACCTTGCTGAACGGAACTTGTCCAATCTGGCATGAAACGTCAGTCAGCGACGAGTTGGGGGACTGAGATCCAGCCGCTATTTCCCAAGCATGTTGCCTCACCTCTAGGTGATCGCCCGCGCACGAACGATCGTATGGCCTTGATCGGCGAGCACCACATGGCACTGCTGACGCTCGGCGGTTGCTTGATCTTGGCTCGACTGTAGAACAAGATCTGAAATCGACTGTTAGGGCGTATCGTGCAGCCCGCCAGCACGAGTGACAGGATTCAGACGGCGGTGTCCCGGGAAGTGGTGTAACAGCGTGAGGGAGTGAGGTGTTCGCCGTGGTGGCCCTGCAGGGCCACCACGGCGGGCGCGAAGTCGGCGGGTCATCGGAGATCTTCGGTAAGGTAGGAGTCGCGACACTTCAACCGAACCATGAGGAAGACCCCGATGACCCAAGACAGGATGCAGCTTTCCGAGCTGCTTGAGAAGGCCGGCGCCGACGACATCGTGCGTGACATGATCGGCTTCGTGGCCCAGCGCCTGATGGAGCTGGACGTGGCCAATCGCTGTGGCGCAGCGCACGGCGAACGCAGCGACGAGCGGACCAACTCGCGCAATGGCTACCGCGACCGCAACTGGGACACGCGTGCCGGCACGGTTGCGCTGCGCATCCCGAAGCTGCGTGCGGGCAGCTACTTCCCGCCCTTCCTGGAGCCGCGCCGTACGGCCGAGAAGGCGCTCGCGGCGGTGATCCAGGAGGCCTACGTCCAAGGCATCTCGACGCGCTCGGTCGATGACCTGGTGCAGGCCATGGGCATGAGCGGCATCTCTAGGAGCCAGGTCTCGCGCCTGTGCGCCGAGATCGACGAGCGGGTGCAGACCTTCCTGCAACGCCCCATCGAGGGCGACTGGCCCTACCTGTGGATCGACGCCACCTACCTGAAGGTGCGCGAAGCCGGCCGGATCGTCTCGGTGGCCGCCATAATCGCCATCGGTGCGAACACCGATGGGCGACGCGAGGTGCTGGGCATGCAGGTCGGCG
>Ga0172382_10001930_pt1 | contig 35745 bp, 31 predicted proteins | sample Leawel138RmetaG_FD_122245 | JGI IMG/M metagenome (GOLD analysis project Ga0172382, IMG submission 122245) | Leachate microbial communities from a municipal landfill in Southern Ontario, Canada - Leachate well 138R metaG | ecosystem: Engineered > Solid waste > Landfill > Unclassified | place... | reverse complement strand
GCGATGATGATCGCGTCCAGCTCGCCGGTGCGCAGCTTGTCGCGCAGGACGTGGGTGAAGTTTTCCTCGATGTACAGCGGCATGTCCGGCGCCACGCGGTGTAGCTGCGGGATCAGGTGCGGGAACATATACGGGCCGACGGTATAGATGGCGCCGACCTTCAGCGGCGCGGCCAGCTGGTTCTTGCCCACCTGCGCCAGCTCGCGGATGCTCTGTGCCTGTTCCAGTACCTTCTGCGCCTGCGTGACGATGCCTTCGCCGACCGGCGTCAGGCGCACCGCGCTCTTGGTGCGCTCGAAGATCAGCACGCCGAGCTCGTCCTCGAGCTTCTTCACGCCGACCGAGAGGGTCGGCTGGCTCACGTGGCAACGCTCGGCGGCACGGCCGAAGTGCTGTTCCTGGGCGAGGGTGACGATGTAGCGCAGTTCGGTGAGGGTCATAGTCAAATTCCATCGAGTTGGCGGCAAGCATAGCCTTTGCGTAGCGGTCTCACCAACTGCGTGCGAACGTCCGGCGTTCGGCAAGCGGCGTATGGCGTTCGACGTGAGTCAGCCCAGCAGCGCTACACTGCGCAACAGGAAGATGATGCGGTCTCGGGTTGCCGGAGGATGAAGGATGGGCAAGCGTTGTTCGGTATTGATCGCCGGATGTGGCGATGTGGGGTGCCGCCTGGGGCTGCAGCTGAGTCGTGACGGCTGGCGGGTGTACGGCATGCGCCGGGAAGCCGCCGGCCTGCCGGTGCCGATCCTGCCGGTCAAGGGTGACCTGAGCGGCGCGGAATGCCCGCGCACCTGGCCGAATGGCGAGCTGGACTATCTCGTCTATGCCGCCTCGGCCAGCCAGCACGACGAAGCGGGCTATCGCCAGGCCTATGTCGACGGCGTGCGACACGTGCTCGACTGGCTCGAGCAACGCGGCCAACGCCCGCGGCGGCTGTTGTTCATCTCCAGTACCGGCGTCTACGGCCAGCACGATGGCGAGTGGATCGACGAGACCTCGCCCACCGAACCCAGCGGCTACACCGGCCGGGTGATGCTGGAGGCCGAGCGTCAGGTGCTCGGCTGCGGGTTGCCGGCGACGGTGGTGCGCATGGGCGGGCTGTACGATCCGACGCGGCCGTGGATGCAGAATCAGGTGCGTGCCGGCCTGCGCGTCGAGCGCGATCCGCCGCAGTACAGCAACCGCCTGCACCGTGACGACGCCGCCGCGCTGCTGGCGTTCCTGCTACAGGCCGACGCGCGTGGCGAGCCGCTGGACGATTGCTACCTGGGCGTCGATGACGATCCGGCGCCGCTGCACGAGGTGGTGGACTGGTTGCGGGCGCGTCTCGGCGTCACTCACTGGGCCGAGCAGAGCATGACCCGCCGCGCTGGCAGCAAGCGCTGCAGCAACGCGCGTGCCCGCGCGCTGGGCTGGGCGCCGCGCTATCCGAGCTATCGCGATGGCTACGCCACGCTCGGCGAGCGGCGTGACTGACGGCAACCGCCTGCTGGCACGGCCCTGGCTGCCTGGCGTGGAGCTGTTCCATGCCGACTTCTCCGGCCAGCCGTTCGGCCGGCATAGCCACGATGCCTTCGCCATCGGGGCCATCCTCCACGGTGTCGGCGGCTACCAGTGTCGCGGCGCGCGCCACGCGCTGCCGGCCGGCACGTTGTCGCTGATGAATCCGCAGGAGCCGCACACCGGCCATGCCGAATCGCCGCGGCTGATCTACCGCATGCTCTACATCGAGGAGGCGCGGCTGCCGGCGCTGCTCGGGCGCAAGCGGCTGCCGCGTGGCTTTCGCCAGCTCAACCCGACCGACGATGGCGCGGTGGCCGCCGGCCTGGCGCAACTGGCCGGCGATTTTCAGCACGGCGACGCGCTGGCCCTGGAGAGCCGCCTGCTGCAGCTGCTGGAGCTGGTGTTCACCCGCCACGGCGGCCTGCGGCCGATGCAGACGGCCCGGCGTGACGGTGGTACGGTCGCCGCCCTGCGCGATTACCTCGAGCAGCATTACAGCGAGGCGGTCAGCCTGCAGGCGCTGGCCGAGCAGCTGCAGCGCCATCCGCGTCATCTGATCGAAGCCTTCCGCCGCGCCTATGGCGTGCCGCCGCACACCTGGCTGCTGCAACGGCGCATCCGTGAGGCCAAGCGCCGCCTGCTCGATGGCGAGACGCTGGCCGAGCTGGCGCTGGGCCTGGGCTTCTACGATCAGGCGCACTTCAGCGGCACCTTCCGCCGTTTCACCGGCGTCACGCCGGGGCAGTTCCGCGCTACCGCGCGGGCCTGAGTTTCTTCCAAGACCGTAGCGAGCCGCTGCGGCAGTCTGGCCGCCCCTGTCGAAGGAGGCGGTCATGATCGGGTTGTTTCTGCTGGTTGCCGGTACGCATTTCGCCGCCCTGCTGTCCCCGGGGCCGGATTTTTTCCTGCTGATCCGTGCGGCGCTGCTGCATGGCCGGCGCCAGGCCGATGGCTGCGCGGCCGGCATCGCCCTGGCGAATCTGCTGTCGATGCTGCTGGTGTTGCTCGCCCTGGCGGCGCTGCCCGGCGCCAACGGCGGGCTGTGGCGCACCTTGCAGCTGGTCGGCGGCGGCTATTTCTGCTGGCTCGGCAGCCAGGCGCTGCTGGCCCGGCGCGAACTGCAGCTACCGGACGGCGCCGGCGAAACCGGCGGGCGCTGGCGGGCCGGCTTCGGCCAAGGCCTGCTGGCCAGCAGCCTGAATCCCAAGCTGCCGCTGTTCTATGCTGGCCTGTTCGGTGTGCTGCGCGAAGCGGCGGTGCCCGGTTGGGGGCTGGCGCTGGCGATGGTCTGGATGGCGGCGGTGGTGCTCGGCTGGGACCTGGCGCTGGTGCGTCTGCTCGGCCACGCGCGCTGGCGTGGTTGGCTGCGCCGGCGGGTGCACACGCTCGACCGTCTGTGCGGCGCATTGCTGCTGGCGCTCGGTGGCTGGTTGCTGGTGACCGCTGTGCCGGGGTAATGGCCTGCGCATGCAGTCCGTCGGCCCGGCGGCAACTCTGCGGCGGCGGGACTTACTAAAACTCAGACGACACGTCGCACGGCAGGAGCGGCAGCACCCCGCGCAGTCAGCGAGGCACAGGGAGATCACCGAGGCGGCGCCCCGACCCCCGATCTGGAGATTGCCCATGAGAGCGCTACGCTGGCACGGCAAGCACGACATCCGCTGCGACGACCACCTCCCCGACCCCACGATCGAAGATCCGCGCGACGCCATCATCAAGGTCAGCTCCTGTGCCATCTGCGGTTCGGACCTGCACCTGTATGACGGCTTCATGCCGGGCATGAAACACGGCGACATCATGGGCCACGAGTTCATGGGCGAGGTGATGGAAGTCGGCTCGGCGAACAAGAAGCTCAAGGTCGGCGACCGCGTGGTGGTGCCCTTCACCATCGTCTGCGGCGAATGCGAGCAGTGCCGGCGCGGCAATTTCTCGGTCTGCGAGCGTACCAATCGCAACAAGGACATCGCCGACAAGGTCTTCGGCCATAGCACCGCCGGGCTCTATGGCTATACCCATCTCACTGGCGGCTATGCCGGCGGCCAGGCCGAGTATGTGCGCGTGCCCTACGCCGATGTCGGCCCGGTGGTGATCCCCAACGGCCTGACCGACGAGCAGGTGCTGTTTCTCGGCGACATCTTCCCCACCGGCTGGCAGGCCGCCGCGCAATGCGATATCCAGCCGACCGACACTGTGGCGGTGTGGGGCGCCGGTCCGGTCGGCCAGTTCGCCATCCGCAGCGCGGTGATGATGGGCGCCGAGCAGGTGGTGTGCATCGACAACGTGCCCGAGCGGCTGTCCATGGCGCGTGCCGGCGGGGCGATCACCATCAATTTCGACGAGGAAAGCGTGGTCGAGCGCCTCGCCGAGCTGACCCGCGGCAAAGGGCCGGAGAAGTGCATCGACTCGGTGGGCATGGAGGCGCATGCCAGCGGCTCGCTGGATTCGATGTACGACCGTGCCAAGCAGGCGCTGATGCTGGAAACCGACCGCCCGCACGTGTTGCGCGAAATGATCTACGTCTGTCGGCCGGCCGGCATCATCTCGATCCCCGGCGTCTACGGCGGGCTGATCGACAAGATCCCGTTCGGCGCGGCGATGAACAAGGGGCTGACCTTCCGCATGGGCCAGACCCACGTCAACCGCTGGACCGACGACCTGCTCAAGCGCATCCAGGAAGGCCAGATCGATCCGAGCTTCGTCATCACCCACACGGTCAGCCTCGAGCAGGGCCCCGAGATGTACAAGACCTTCCGCGACAAGCACGACGGCTGCATCAAGGTGGTCCTCAAGCCATGAACCGGTCGCCGATCCCTACGGTAGGGATCGGCCTGCGAACATATCGAGCGAGGAGTCTGCATGAGCATTCCACGGCAAGTTACCCGGCCCAACCCTTCGGCTCGCTCGCTGGCGCGCGGGCTGGGCTGGTTCAGCATCGGCCTGGGCGTCGTCCAGCTGGTCGCGCCGCGCCAGGTCGCGCGCTTCATCGGCATGCCTGGCAGCGACGGGCTGATCCGTGCCTGCGGGCTGCGTGAGATCGCCACCGGCGTCGGCATCCTGCTGGCGGACGACCCCAAGCCCTGGATCTACGGGCGCATCGGCGGCGATGCGCTGGACCTCGGCTGTCTCGGCTGGAGCATCGAGCACGGCCGCGAGCCGGCCAATGCGGCCATCGCTGCCGGCGCGGTGGCGGGTATCACCGCGCTCGATCTGGGCTGCGCGCGGGCGCTGGATGCCGAGCGGCTACCGCTCACCGAGTGGGACTTCGGCGACCGCAGCGGCTTTCCCAGCGGCACCGCGCAGGCGCGCGGCTCGGTGGAACCCGAGTTCGCCGCGGCGCGTGCCGAGCCCAACGGCTATCCGCCGGCGCAACTGCACTAGCTCCGCTCACCCTTGCGCGGCGCCGCAGGGCGGTGGATAAGGCTGCGCCGTTATCCACCCTGCCCGCCCGTATCGCGAGCGAGTGTCCGGCGGTATACGGTGGCGTGCGGCGCTGGCGCGTTTTTTTGCTAAGGTGGCCGGCCGTTCCGGTCGCGCGCCAGTGGCGTGCGGCCCTGTCTGTGAGTAGTCATGTCGTCGGTCGTCAATGTCGTCCTGCCGGTCTTCGCGCTGATCCTGCTCGGCTTTGTGTGCCGCCGCAGCGGGCGCATGGGGCCGACCGGGGCCTCCGAACTCAATCGTTTCGTCGTCTGGCTGGGCCTGCCGGCGCTGCTGTTCAGCGTGGTCGCGACCTCGACCTGGACGCAGCTCTGGCAGCCCGGCTTCATCGCCGCGTTCACCGTCGGCTGCCTCGGCGTGTTCGCTTTCACCCTCGGCTACCGCCTGCTGCAGAAGCAGCCGCTGGTCGATGCCAGCCTGGATGCGCTGGGCGCGTCGTACGCCAACACCGGCTATGTGGGGATTCCGCTGTGCATGCTGGTGCTCGGCGACGAGGCGCTGCAGCCGGCGATGGTCGCCTCGATCATCGTCGTTTGCGTGTTGTTCGCCATCGCCCTGGCCTGTGTCGAGACCGGCCTGCACGCCGGGCAGGGCCTGCTGCGCACGCTGGGCAAGGTGAGCTGGGCGCTGGTGCGCAACCCGCTGGTGGTCGCGCCCATGCTCGGTGCGCTGTGGGCGGCCAGTGGCGCGCAACTGCCGGTGCCGCTGGCCACATTGCTCAAGCTGCTGGGTGCGGCGGCGGCGCCGTGCGCGCTCGTCTCGCTGGGGCTGTTCCTCGCCCAACCGCAGCCGGCCGGCCCGGTGCGCGGGGTGTGGCCGCTGGTGGGGCTGAAGCTGGTGGTGCAGCCGCTGATCACCTGGTATCTGGCGTTCCAGGTTTTCGCGCTGCCGACCCTGTGGGCCTATTCGGCGCTGCTGCTCAGCGCGCTGCCCACCGGCACCGGTCCGTACATGCTCGCCGAGTTCTATGGCCGCGAAGGCTCGCGGGTGTCGCGGGTGGTGCTGCTGTCGACGCTGGGCTCGCTGATCAGCCTGTCGCTGATCCTGGTGCTGTTGCCGGTCTGAGCCGCGACGCACCGGCGCGTGGATAAGCCTGCGGCGTTATCCACCCTACGTCTGGCCGCTCGTAGGGTGGATGGCCACCCCGTGGAAAACCGCGAAGCGTTTTCCACGCGCTATCCACACGCTAACGGTCAGCTCACCGGCCGCGTCACTTCCAGCACCACGGCGGCGATGCGGTCGCAGCGGGTGTAGGCGCCGCCGAGCAGCTCTTCGCCGAACACGTCCGGGTCGATTTCCCGGTAGCACCAGGTCAGCGGCGTCGGGGCCAGACGCTGGCAGGCTTCGGCGAGGAACGGGTCCTGGTTGTCCAGCATCGCCACGCCGGTATACAGCAGCAGCGTGCCGCCCGGCGCCAGCCGGCCAAGCGCCGCATCGAGGATCGCCAGCGACAGCTCGGCGCCCAACGGACCGCCGCCGTGGCGGTAGGCGCGCTGATCGGCATCGACCAGACACGGCGGATTGGCCAGGATCAGATCGAACTCGCCGTCCACGGCGCCGAGCAGATCGCTGTGCTCGGCGCGCAGGTTGTCGACGCCGGCCAACGCCGCGTTGATGCGCGTCAGGCGCAGCGCCTGCGGGTTGATATCCACCGCCAGCACCTCGGCCTGCGGCCGTGCCAGCGCGGTGAGTATCGCGCCGGCGCCGGAGCCGCAACCGATGTCCACGACGCGGCGGATCTCGCCGGTGTGACGGTCCAGATGACAGCGGATGGCGCTGGCGAAGCGGTAGGTATCCGGGCCGAAGAACACCGCGTCGGGCGAGTCGGTGGGATACGCCGAATGCACGAACAGCTGGCCATCGAGGCTCGACAGCCTTACCCGTGAGCGCCAGCGCGGGCCGCACGGCTCGAGCACCTGCGCCTGATCCATCAGGCTGAACAACGGCGGCGGCAGCAGCTCGTGCTGGAACGGCCGGCTCCAGCCGAACACCCCGGGGAGATCGCCGGCCAGTGCATTCTGCGGCCGCTGGTTGACCCGTTCATGGGTCAGCGGCGTGGGCGTGATGAAGTGATAGCCGCGCTCGCGCAGGGCCTGGCCCAGATGCAGCAACGCGCGGTCCTGCGCGGTTTCCATGATCATGATGCGTCCCTTGATGCCTTCAGTTGAACAATCCGTTGAACAGCCGCGTGGCCAGCAGGCCGACGGCGCTGTGGTGGCGTTGCGGCGCCAGCAGCGGCAGCAGCAGACGCATGCGCGCGGCACGGTCCGGCTGGCGGGCGAGCTGCTGTTCGAGCAGCTGCAGCTCCGCGTCGAAGTCATTACCGGCGGTCGCCTGCGGCGCGGTCGAATCCGCCGCCGGGCGACGCGCGTTGAGCCGCGCCTGCCCCTTGAGCAGCGCGCTGCGCGGGCTGCGCTTGCCATCGGCCTGCCAGTCGTCGGCGATCCAGTCGTGGATCATCTGCTGCTCGTAGGCGCTGAACACGCCGAACATCGGTGCCTGCTCGCCGACGATCAGCTGCCAGAAGCGGCTCTCCTGCGGGTCGTGGCCGCGCTTGATCCACCCCCGCGTCTCGAGCACGGCGAGGAACTGTTCGACGTCCTCGGCCAGCCATTGATTGACCGTGCGGCCCTCGAAGCGGCAATAGTCGGAATGCACGAACTGGCCGACCGCGGCCTTCTTCTCGAAGATGCGCTGCACCTCCGTCGACAGGTCGAAGTCGCCGATCACCGAGACGGTGCTGGCGCCCAGGTCGTTGAGCCGGTAGCCGTTGCGCACGCGCTGGTAGAACGCCGCGCCGTCGCCCATCTGCGGCCAGGCCGCGCGCAGGCCCTGCACCGCCTTGTGCGCATGGCCGTTGTCGGCGTTGTCGACGGTGACGTGCAGGGTGAAGTAGTACGGATCGATGCCCAGCTCGGTCAGCTCGTAGGCGGTGATCAGCAGGTGCAGCGGCAGCTGCTCGTAGCCCAGGTTGAAGCCGATCACCTCCGGCAGGAAGCGCTCGGCGTGCTCGGCCAGCGCCAGCTGGATGGCGCCCTGGACGAAGTGCTCGTCATCCAGCTGCCAGTCGTCGCAGCCCTGGCTGGCCAGCAGCTTGCGGTAGAGCACCACGTGGTTCTTTTCCGGCTGACCCTCGCCGAGTTCTTCCAGGTAGGTCTGGATCAGCGCGGTGAAGCGGCCATCGTCCCAGCGCTGCAGCAGGCCATAGAGCCAGGCGCCGTCGACCAGCTTGGTCGGCGCCACGCCGCGCAGGAAATGCAGTGCATGCGCCTTGCTCGAAAAGTAGCGCCGCGCACCGCCGGCGCGGCGCTGATCCAGATAGGCCTGGTACTGGTGCCCGACGGCTTCGGTGCGCTGCATGACCCAGGCGTCCAGCGCCGCCGGATCGTCCGGCAGGTCGCAGGGCAGCGTGGCCGCGCGTTGCAGCTGGTCTTGCAGGTAATGCGCGGCGTCCTCGCGGCTGGCGCCATCGAGCAGGGCGAAATACAGCTCGCGCGATTCCTGCGTCGGTCGCGGATCGGCGGCGCGCGGCGCGGCGGGCAGGCGGTGCAGAGTCATCGGCATGGTCTTGTTCGGCGGCAGTGGTATGCAGATTTGGGCCGGCCGCCGCGACCATTAGTTCAGCTCGCCCGCCGAGTGGCCGCTGTGCGGCTTGCAACTTCCCGTGCGCGGGTCATCACTAAACCGGGTGAGCGGCAGCCCGTCGGCGCCGCGCGGACAGCCGGAGGCAACAGCATGAATACCGAGCACAGCGGCCGCGAAAGCATCGAGTCCATCGATCAGAGCGGCGACGCCCACGAGCAGAATCCGGAAACCACCATCACCCACGGTGAAGTCGCCGGCGGCGAGGAGGCCGACGTACCGGGCGGCGCCTACAACGTGCCGCCGGAGCTGGCCGAGGAGCTCAGCGACGAGGAGGCGGTGCACGACCAGGGGCCGGACGCCGCGCGCTAGCGGGCGAAACGGCGACTGACGCACGGTTTTCGACGGCGGGTCTTAAACGCCGACCGCGGGCGGTCGCCTGTTGGCAGTCATACATCGGCCGCGTGTTGCGCATGCAGCGCTGCGCGCCGCCCTGCGTCCAGCGACCGGAGCAATGGACATGCGCCAGCACAGCCGCCTCAGCTTTCGCCACATCAGCCGCATCCAGGTAACCAATCGCCTGAACGGTGAGCCGATGGGCTATGTCGCCGACCTGTCGCTGGGCGGCCTGCGCCTGGTGGCGAGGCAGCCGCTGGCGGTCGGCGGTTGCTACGACATGCTGTTGCACGTGCCGGAGCAAGGCGAGCGCGTGCGCGAGGTGCCGGTGGTGGTGATCTGCCAGTGGTCGCGCAAGGATTCGCGGCGCGACAGCTTCGAGATGGGCTTCGCCCTCGACCGCCCGGCGCCGGGCTTCACCGCGCTGGTCGCGCAGCTGCTGCCCAAGCGCCGCTGAGGCGCGCGCCGGTCAGCCGAGCGTGCCGAGAATCTGTACGCCGACGCGGTCGGGAATCTCGTTCTGCGACAGCACGTGCAGCCCCGGGCTGAATACCCGCGCATAGCGCGCCAGCAGCGGTCGCAGCTGCGGCATCACGGTGAGGATCGGCGGATGGCCGTCCTTGCGCAGCTTCTCCTTCACCACCGGCATGCTGTTCTGCAGCTGGTTGAGCAGGCTCGGTTCCACTGGGATGTTGTCCAGGCTGACCTGGCCGGCCTGCTGGGCGATGGCCAGGGCGTTGAGCAGGGTGTTCTCCAGCGCGTTCTCCAGCACGAACACGGTCAGCTCGCGACGGTCGCCGGCGATGATCGAGACGATGCTGCGGCGCAGCGCATAACGCACGTCGGCGGCCAGCAGCACCGGGTCCTTGGTGGTTTCGCTGCATTCGAGCAGGGTGCTGGCGATGGTCTCGATGTCGCGCAGCGGCACCTCCTCCTGCAGCAGCTGGCGGTAGACGCGCATCTGCTGGGTGTAGCTCAGCGCCGCCTTGAGGCTTTCCGCCAGCTTGGGCGCCTGCAGGGTCAGGCGCTGCATCAGGTGCTCGACGTCGTCGTGCTTGAACAGCTCCGGCAGGTGTTCGCGCACGACCTTGTTCAGGTGGGTGGCGATGACGCTGGCGCAGTCGATCACCTGATAGCCGAGGTTGAGCGCGCGGGGCTTGTCGTTCGGCTGAATCCACACCACCTGCATGCGGTAGGCCGGGTCGGTGCCGAGGATGCCGTCGATCTCGCCATACAGCTCCGGTGAGGGAATCGCCATCAGGCGGTCGGCGTGCAGCTCGGCGCCGTCGATCTTCTCGCCGTTGATGTAGATGTCGTACTGCGAGGCCTTGAGCCTGAGGCTGTCGCGGATTTGCACCTCCGGCAGCAGGAAGCCACTACATCACGGAATGCCGGCGAAGTTTGTTATAGCGCGTCGTTGTGCGAATGGATTTCCACCGACATCGCATGCTGTTCGCCAGGCTGCAGTTCGAACGCATCGCCGAGGACGTTCGCCGTTTCGATGCACAGCATGCGCTGCCAGGCGTCATCGGCGAAGCTCGACAGACGCCGCGCCTTGTCGATCCACGGATTCCACAGCACCGCTGACGATGAGCCGCTGCTGCTGAGCAGAATGCGGCGGTTCCAGCCGTGATCGATCACGCTGAGGCTCGCCGGCAGGTCGAGGTAGATGCGGTCGGTTTCCCCGCAAAAGCGCAGGCTGCCCTGCTGCCGACGTGTCTCCCAATCCGCCAGGGTTTCCACATAGGGCCGACCGTCGAGGCCTTCGACCTCGACCTGACGGATGTCGCTGACGGCGAAGTAGCTGTGCAGTGCCTGACTGATGGCAACCGGCCGGTCGCCGCGGTTGTGGCTGGTCAGCGTCAGCCGCAACCGATCGGCGAGGCGAATCTGCAGCGTCAGCTCGACGGCATGGGGCCAACCAGGCAGCTGCGCCTGCGCCTGCGTGCAGCGGAACTCGAGCAGCGCGACATCGCCCTCGCAACATTGCTCGGCCAGTTGCCACGGCAGGGCGCGTACCAGCCCGTGGAAGGGAGCGGGCTGCTCGCTGTGGTAAGCCGCCTGCACCGCTGGCGGATTGCGCGCCAAATCGCCGAACCACGGCCAGCAGATCGGTACGCCGCCGCGCACTGACTGGCCCTGCTTGAACTCCGCCTGTTCGCTGAGCCAGATCAGCGGCGCCGCGTCGCCCTGGCGATAGCTGAGCACCTGCGCGCCCTGTTCGGCGACCAGCAGCTCTGCGTCGCCACGGCGGATGCGCCAGCAGACGAGTTGATCCATGTCGATGCGTTGGATGTCGATTGGCATGTGCGTTCTCGGAAAATCGGTTGGATGAGCGAGGCTATGACCGCACGGTCACGATGGGATTCTGCCGCTGCGATCGTCGCTACCGGCCGGCAGATAGTCGCTGCGGCTGAGACCGTGGCGCTGCATCTTCTCGTTGAGCGTGCGGCGCGGCAGCTGCAGCACGGCCATGACCTCGGCGATGTTGCCTTTGCAGTGCTGCAGGGCGTTATGCAGGCATTGCGCCTCGTAGGCTTCCATCTGTTCGGCAAGCGACTGGCCGCCGCGGCTGGCTGGCGCCGGCACGCTGAGCCCGAGGGCGTGGCGTTCGGCGGCGTTGATCAGTTCGCGCACATTGCCTGGCCAGTCGTGGGCGAGCAGGCGTGCCAGTTCACCGGGTGACACCGCCGGCGCGGTGCGGCCGTGGCGCTCGGCGGCCTGGTGGGCGAAGTGCTCGAACAGCAGCGGAATGTCCTCGCGGCGTTCGCGCAGCGGCGGAATATGCAGTTCGGCGACGTTCAGGCGGTACAGCAGGTCTTCGCGAAAACGCCCGCCGCGCACTTCGTCCAGCAGATCCGGCTTGGCGGCGCTGATGACCCGCAGGTCGACCTCGATGCTGCGGTTGGAGCCCAGGCGTTCCAGGGTCTTTTCCTGCAGCACGCGCAGCAGTTTGACTTGCTGCGCCAGCGGCATGCTTTCGATCTCGTCGAGAAACAGCGTGCCGCCGGCGGCGTGTTCGATGCGGCCGATGCGCTTGCCCTGCGCGCCGGTGAAGGCGCCGCTCTCGTGGCCGAACAGTTCGCTCTCGAAGATGGTCTCCGGGATCGCCGCGCAGTTCAGCGCGACGAACGGGCCGCTGGCGCGCGGGCTGAAGTCGTGCAGGCAGCGCGCCACCTGCTCCTTGCCGCTGCCGGTGTCGCCGCGGATCAGCACGTTGACATCGGTGCCAGCCAGCTCCAGCACCTGGCGGCGCAGGTTTTCCATCGCGCGGGAGACACCCAGCAGTTGCGATTCGATGCGTCCCCGGCGGTTGAACTGTTCGCGCAGCTGGCGGTTCTCGCAGACCAGCCGGCGCTTCTCCTGCGCGCGCCGCACGCTGTCGAGCAGGCGCTCGGGGGTGAAGGGCTTTTCGATGAAGTCGTAGGCGCCCTGACGCAGTGCCTGCACTGCCATCGGCACGTCGCCGTGGCCGGTGACCATGATCACCGGCAGGTCGGGGTCCAGCTCGACCAGTTGTTCGAGCAGGCCGAGGCCGTCGAGATCGGGCATGCGCACGTCGCTGATCAGCACGCCGGGAAAGTCGCGGTCGATGACGGCCAGGGCCTCGCGCGCGCGGGCGAAGGTACGCACCTCGAAGCCGGACAGTTCCAGCCACTGCTGCACCGCCTGGCGAATTGCCGCTTCGTCGTCGATGAAGACTACCTGTGCGCCCATGCTTCGCTCCTCGTCTGCCCGGCGACGGCAGTTTACGCGGTCGCGCCGACCTCGGCAGCCGGCAGGGTCAGAGTAAAGACGGCGCCGTGCTCGTCGTTGTGCGCCGCGAGGGTGCCGCCGAAGTCACGTACGATGGCGTAGGAGACAGCCAGCCCGAGGCCAAGCCCCTGGCCCACCGGCTTGGTGGTGAAGAACGGCTCGAATACCTGCTCCAGATGCTCGCCGCCGATGCCGCCGCCATTGTCGGCGACGCAAAGCTGCCAGCTGTCGCCGCGGCGCTGGCAGTCGATGCGCAGACGCGGCTGTGGCTGTCCGTTCATGGCGTCCAGGGCGTTGTTCAGCAGGTTGATCAGCACCTGTTCCAGGCGGATGGCGTCGCCCTCGATCCACGCCTCGGACGGAATCTGCCGTTGCACCTCGACCTGCTCGCTGCGAATGCGCGGCGCCAACAGCTGCAGCGCCTGTTCCAGTACCTCGGCCAGACGCAGGCGCTGGCGTAGTCCGGCTGGGCTCTTGCGGGCGAAGGTCTTGAGATGGCCGGTCAGCGCGGCCATGCGTTCGAGCAGCCCTTCGACATGGCCGAGGCCTTGGCGCACGTCGGCATCGCGACCGCTGTCGAGCAGCAGACGCAGGCTGGCCAGCTGCATGCGCAGCGCAGTCAGCGGCTGATTGATTTCGTGCGCCAGCGCGGCGGACATCTGCCCCAGCGCCGCCATGCGCGCGGCGTGCACCAGTTCGTCCTGGGCGGTGTGCAGCTCGCGGCTGCGTTCGGCCACCAGACGCTCCAGCTCGTTGCGGCTGCGCTGTTCGACGCGCCGCGTCTTGCACCGCTGGGCGAGGTAGAGCAGCAGGAAGGCCAGGGTCATCCACACGCCGGCGGCGGCCAGACGATAGCTGCGCGCGCTGGCGATCGCCGATTGCGGTTCCAGCAGCAGATGCAGCGTCCAGTTCTCCTGCGGCAGTTGCAGGCGTTGCCAGAGGTAATCCTGGCGGCCGTCCGGCCCTTCGACCCGGCGCCGGTCGCCGTGCGCGTCGATGCGCTCGAGCTGTTCGCTGTAGAGCGGCCGTAGCGTCTGCTCGGCATAGCGGCGCGCCGCCACCAGTCGGCTGCGCACCGCGTCGCTGAGCGGGCGCAGGTGGCTGAAGCGCCACGCTGGGCGGTTGCTGAGGATGACGATGTCCAGCGAGTCGGCGACCAGCAGGATGCCCGGCTGCCCGACCCACTCGCGCTGCATGTCCTCGAGTTCCAGCTTGACCACCAGCACGCCGAGTACCTCGCCGGCGGCGTTCTTCACCGCGCTGGAGAGAAAGTAGCCGGGGATGCCGGTGGTGACGCCGACCGCGAAATAGCGGCCGCTGCCGCGCTGCAAGGCGTCGCTGAAGTAGGGGCGAAACGCATAGTTGTTGCCGACGAAGCTGCTCCATTCACGCCAGTTGCTGGCCGCAAGGGTGTCGCCGTTGCGATCGAGCAGATAAAGCACCGAGGAGCCGGCGGCCTGGTTCTGCTGTTCGAGGCGTCGGTTAAGCTGCTTGCGCAGGTGCTGATCGTCGGGTGCCGCCAGCAGCGCCTGGATATCGCTGTCCAGCGCCAGCAGCGCCGGCACCGAGCGGAAACGTTCGACCTGGGTGTGGATGGCCTGGGCATACAGCTCCAGCTGGCCGCGTGCCTCCTGGCTGCGTTCGAGCAAGGCGCGCTGCTCGGCCAGGCGCCCCGCCCAGTGCATGCTGAGCAGCAGGCCGAGAACAATCAGCGCAACGATGAGGATGACGCGCAGATGGCGGAATGGGCTGAACATGGACGCTCGCTCGGGATATCGGGCGATAGTAGAGCAAATGTCGGCGACGCAGGTCCGGCCCGTTCTGTCTCAGCGATACAGGTCGGCGCGGCTCCACGGCAGCTCGTGCGAGCCGTCCGCATGCGGCTTGCTGGCGAGGATCTGATGCAGGTTGATCCAGTTGTGCCGGAAGCCATAGGCGCAACCGGCCAGATACAGCCGCCAAATACGCAGCGCGCGCTCGGGAATCAGTTGCCGCGCCTGCTCCAGGTTGGCCTCCAGGCGTGCACTCCAGAATTCCAGCGTGCGTGCGTAGTGCAGGCGCAGGCTTTCCACATCGACGATTTCCAGCCCCGCCTCGCTGATGCAGCCACTGATATTTACCAGGTGCGGCAGCTCGCCGTGCGGGAAGACGTAGCGGTCGATGAACTCGCCGGCGCCGTGGCCCACCGGCCGACCATCGGTGTGGTGGGCGGTGATTCCGTGATTCATCACCAGCCCGCCCGGGCGCACGGCATCGAACAGGCGCTGGCAGTACAGTGGCAGGTTGACGAGGCCGACGTGCTCGAACATGCCGACGCTGACCACTTTGTCGAAACGCCCATCACGCGGCAGGTCGCGATAGTCCATCAGCTCCAGCGTCACCTGCCCGGCGAGGCCCTCGGCCGCCACCCGCTCGCGAGCGAGCTCCAGCTGCTGCTGGCTGAGCGTGATGCCAAGTACCTGAACGCCGAACTCGCGGGCGGCATAGCGCGCCAGCCCGCCCCAGCCGCAGCCGACATCCAGCAGCCGTTCGCCAGGCTTGAGCCGCAGCTTGCGGCACAGATGGCGCAGCTTGGCCTGCTGCGCCTGTTCGAGATCCTCGTCGCCGGTTTCGAAATAGGCGCAGGAGTAGACCATGTCGCGGTCCAGCCAGAGCTGGTAGAACGCGTTGGACAGGTCATAGTGATAGGAAATGGCCTCGGCGTCGGTGGCCTTGTCATGGGCCTCGCGCGTCGGCAGCGGCAGAGTGTCCTCGCCCAGCACGCGGGTGATGGTGTCGCCGATGCGGATCACCTCATCGACCGGACCTTGCAGATCGATCAGGCCCTCAACATAGGCGGTACCGAGCAGATCGAGACTCGGCCGCGCCAGTTGCGCCACCAGTTGCGGATCGCGGATCACCAGGGTGACGGACGGGGACGGTCCGATATCGATGTCGCTGCCGTCCCACAGGCGCAGGCGCAACGGCAGCTGAAGGTCTTTCAGGGTCGGAAGCAATGAAGCGAGCATGCCGGGATCTCCTTTTCATCACCGAACAATCGTAGTCCAACAAGTTGAAACTATAGGTCAGGGTCGTGATAGTTTCCGTCTATGTGTCGGACGGCGATCCGGCCTCAATGTCCGGACGTGGAGCAGTGACATGCACGCACCTGCAAATCAGCGGGTCCTGATCCTGGTCGCCAGCGGCCCGAGCACGCCGGTGCGCTGTGCCGCGCCGTTCCATATCGCCACGCTGCTGGCTTGCATGGATGCCGAGGTGACGCTCTACCTCACGGGCGAAGGAACGCAGCTGGCCCGCCGCGACGTGGCCGAGTCGCTGCGCGCGGTGGCCGATGGCGAGCCACTGCTGCACTTCATCCGCAACGCTCGGCTGGCCGGTGCGCGGCTGCTGATGTGCCGTCAGCCCGGCGTCGACCTGACCGGTATCGCGCTGATCGACGAGCTGGACGAGATTTCCAGCGGCGGCGAGCTGGCGCAGATGATCCTCGAATACGAAAGAGTCCTGACCCTATGAATCTGCATGGCCTGGAGTTTCCCGACACCCTGCGTTACGCCCCCGAGCACAGCCTGTGGCTGCGCGAGGAAGACGACAGCAGCGTGACGCTCGGCCTCACGGCATACGGCTGTGCGCTCTACGGACAGATCTTCGCCTTCACTCCCAAGCGCGTTGGCATGCGCATCGAGCGCGACCGTGGTTTCGGCGTAGTGGAATTCGCCAAGGCCGCCGCCTCGGCACGAAGCCCGCTGACCGGCGAGCTGCTCGCCGTGAACGAAGCGCTGCGCGAACGGCCCAGCCTGATCAACCGGGACTGCTATGGCGAAGGCTGGATGGCGCGCCTGCAGCCGCTGGACTGGCCGGCGATACGCGACCAGTTTCCGCAAGGCGAGACGGCGCTGGCTGCCATCGCTGAGCGTATGCGCCTGGACAATTTCGACCCGGCCAACGTCCACGTACAGGCGTTGCAGTGGAAGTGAAATCAGCGCGGGTGGCGGCTGCCCGTATCAGGCTTCGTCTGGTTCTGAGCAGTGGCGAACCCTGAGGCTGTTCTGCTGGATCGAGTGATCGAGCTGCCTGATGCAGATATCGATCGCCAGATCCCGTGTGCGTGTGTTCGCCCATTCCTGCCCGGCCAGCATCTCGATGAGGTCCTGATGGCCGTTCTCGTTGACCAGCATGCCGTGCCGAACGGTGAGGGTGCGGCCCTGCAGACTCAGCTGCACCGGATCCCGGCCCGTCAGCGACGCCCCGGCTGCCAGCAGGCAATCGATATGATCGCGCAGCGCATGCAGCGTGCGGCGCTCGTCGGGTGGGTAGCTCACCGCGACTCTCCTGTCCCTGGAAAGATAAAAAGACGATTGTGATGAATTTCGCATTCGCCTGCGATGGCGTTTTGATATCTCAGGTGCGGCAAACTGCCGCATATGTGCTTGGCTAGGCGGAATTGGCGGGGCAGGACAATGGCGGAAGGCAGTGGGAGTCGAACCCACCCGGGAACGGCTGCCGCCCCCAACCGGGTTTGAAGCCCGGCCGCAGCACCGGCTGCGATTGCCTTCCTTTTGAAGGGTCATGCTGACCGATAGGTCAGCAGAACGGCTGCCAGACTACCCGAGCGGTGCGTCTGTCGCCAAGGCGTTGTCGTGGCGGATTTTGCGTTCGTTGCCGAAGCGGCGGGTGAAGCCGATGCGGTCGAAGTGTTCGAGCAGTTGGATGCTGCGTTTGCGACCGAGTTGGATCTGGTCGCGGAAGGCGGCGGCGCGAATTACGCCGCTTTGCGCTTCGAGCTGCAGGGCATGCCCGGCGAGCTGGCGAATGGTGGGCTCGGGGTAGAACAGGTCCTTGACCACCTGTTGCAGTAGGCCGAGGCGGGCGAGCTTGCGCAGCAGCTGGCGCGTCTGCATTTCTTCAGCGCCGAGCGCGCTGGCGAGGTCGCGGACCCAGGGCGGGTCGAACCGGCCGGCTTCCAGCAGCGGCCAGAGCCGCGCCTTCAGCGCTTCTTCCTGCGCGGTCAAGCGGACCTGATGATCGGGGCGATGCAGCCAGGGGCCGCTGCTGGCGATCTCGCCGGCGCAGAGGGCCTGCTCGAGCAGGGCGATGAATACCGGTCGCTCCAGCTGCGGCAGCGCGAAGCGGCGCAGGCGGTCGCGGTCCGGTCCGAGTTCGTCGGGCTGCTCCTCGTGAAAACGCTGCAGGGCAGCGAGCAGCAGCGAGCCGAGGGTTTGCCAGCGTTGTTGATCGAACAGCCGCGGGCCCTGGCGCGTGGCGATCTCCACTGCGCTGGCCGGCAGCTGCCAGCCGTCGCGCGGGCGGTTGAACTGGCGCTCCAGAGCCTGCGGTTCGAGGCCGTTGTGGGCTTCGGCCAGCAGGCCAGGCAAGCCTTGTTCCAGCGAGGAGGCATCGAGTGCGCGCAGTTGCGCCAGACGTGCGTCGCGCCGGCGGTTGCGTGGCGGCGCGAACGGGTCGAGCACGCGACCGCCGCCGAGGGTGCGCTGGGCGGACTGGTCACGCAGCACGATGCGGTCGCCGTGCACGGCGTGGATCGGTGCGTTGAGCAGCAGCTGGGCGAACATCCATGCACCGGGCGCAAGGCTTTCGCCTTCGAGCAGGGCGATGCGTGCGGTGACGTCCTGCGCGCCGAGGTGGGCGTGCACCGGCGTCCAGTGCTTGAGTTCGTGGGGCTCGCCGGGCAGCAGCTGGAACTGGATATCGATGCGCTGGGTCGGCGCATGCAGCAGCGGTTGCAGCAGCCAGTCGCCGCGATGAATCTGTTCGACCGTCAGCCGCTCGCCGGCCAGGTTCAGGGCCACGCGCTGGCCGGCATGGGCCTGCCCAGCTTCGCGGTTCTGCGCATGCAGGCCGCGCACGCGCACGCTGCGGCCGCTCGGGCTGAGTTGCAGCTCGTCGCCGACCTGCACGCGCCCGGCGAAGGCGGTGCCGGTGACCACCACGCCGGTGCCGCTGACGCTGAAGGCGCGATCGATGGCGAGGCGGAAATGTCCGTCGGTCCCACGCGCTTTGGTGCGCGCGGCCTCAGCGACCAGCGCCGTGCGCAGGGCGTCGACGCCCTGGCCGGTGATGCTGGACACTGGGAAGACCGGCGCGCCGGCCAGCGGCCCGCTGGTCAGCAGGTCGTCGATCTGCCGGCGCACCGTAGCGATGCGTTCGGCCTCGACACGGTCGATCTTGGTCAACGCGACCAGTGCGCGGCGAATGCCGAGTAGCTCGACGATGGCCAGGTGCTCGCGGGTCTGCGGCATCACGCCGTCATCGGCGGCGACCACCAGCAGCAGACAATCAATACCGCTGGCGCCGGCGAGCATGTTGTGGATGAAGCGCTCGTGGCCGGGCACGTCGATGAAGCCGGTCAGCGTGCCTTCCCCCAGGTCGGCATAGGCATAGCCGAGGTCGATGGTGATGCCGCGCTCGCGTTCCTCGCGCCGACGGTCGCCCTGCTGGCCGGTCAGCGCCTTGAGCAGCGCGGTCTTGCCATGGTCGATATGGCCGGCGGTACCGACGATCAAATCGCCAGCTCCTCTTGCAGTTGCACCAGTTGCTGGAGAAAGGCCGGCTCGTCGTCGAGCTGGCGCAGGTCGAGCCAGAGCGCGTCGTCGTCAATGCGCCCGAGCACCGGAATCGGCAGACAGCGCAGCGCTTCTTCCAGCTGGCGCAGGCTGCGGCCGCGCAGGCGCTTGGGTTGCTGCGGGCGAATGCACAGCGCGGCGCTGGGCAGGCGTGCCACCGGCTGGGCGCCGCTGCCGATCATGCCGAGCGCGTCGGTTACCGCGACCTGCCAGGTTTCGCCGAGCACGGTGGCCAGCGCCGGGGCGATGCGTTCGGCCTGGACACGGATCTCGGCCTGCGCGCGGCTGAGCAGGCGCAGGCTGGTGAGGCGCTCGGCCAGGCGATCGGGGTCGCGATAGAGGTTGAGCACCGCTTCCAGTGCGGCAAGGGTCAGCTTGTCGACGCGCAGGGCGCGCTTGAGCGGGTTCTTCTTGATCTTCGCGATCAGCTCGCGACTGCCGACGATAAGCCCGGCCTGGGGACCGCCGAGCAGTTTGTCGCCGCTGAAGGTGACGATGTCGGCACCGTCGCGCAGCGCTTCCTGCACGGTGGGCTCCTTCGGCAGGCCCCAGCGCGAAAGGTCGACGAGGCTGCCGCTGCCCAGGTCTTCCAGCAGCGGCAGATCGTGGGCGTGGGCGATGTCGGCCAGCGCGCGGGTGGCGACGCTGGCGGTGAAGCCCTGCACGCTGTAGTTGCTGGTGTGCACGCGCATCAGCAGGCCCGAGCGCGGGGTGATCGCCGCTTCGTAATCCTTGGCGTGGGTGCGGTTGGTGGTGCCGACTTCGACCAGCTTCACGCCGGCGCGCGCCATGATGTCGGGGATGCGGAAGGCGCCGCCGATCTCGATCAGTTCGCCGCGGGAGATGATGCCTTCCTTGCGCGCGCCAAGGCTGTTCAAGGCCAGCAGCACGGCGGCGGCGTTGTTGTTGACCACGGTGACGGCCTCGGCGCCGGTCAGCTCGCGGATCAAGCCTTCGATCAGATCGTCGCGATCGCCGCGCTTGCCAGTCGACAGGTCGAATTCCAGGTTGAGCGGATAGCGCGCGGCGAGGGTGATCGCCTCGATGGCCTCGTCCGGTAGCAGCGCGCGGCCGAGGTTGGTGTGCAGCACCGTGCCGGTGAGATTGAACACGCGGCGCACGCGGCTGCGGTGCTGGCTGGCCAGGCGTTCACCGGCACGCCCGGCGAGCACCGCCTCGGACAGCTCCAGCGCGGCGAGCTGGCCGTTGCGGGCTGGCTCGCGCAGCTCGTCGAGCAGGTCGCGCAGGGTGTTGAGCAGCGCCTGACGGCCATAGCGTTGCTGCAGCGGCTGGCAGGCGGGAGCGCGCAGCAGCCGGTCGACCGAAGGCAGATGAGCGCTGCTCATCCTTCGCCGCCCGGCGCCAGCAGCAGATTGGGCGCCATGCGCTGGAAGCCCTGCTCGGCCAGCAGCATGTCGAGGTCCAGCGTGGCGAGATCGGCCGAGAGCGTTTCGCCATCCGCCGCCAGCTCCAGATAGAGTTGTTTGAGATAGCCATTGCAGGACGGACAGACTTCGGCCTTGACGCCGTGTGGCGAGCCCTCGAAATGCAGGTAGTCGAGCTTCTTGGTGCTGCGGCAGTGGCTGCATTTCAGGCGCACATAGTGCCACTCGCTGGAGCACAGCGAGCAGACCAGGTAGCGCAGGCCGTTGAGCTGGCCACGGTGGCGGATCACGCCGGCCATCGGCAGTGCGCCACAGCAGGGACAATGCGTCTGGTCTTCGCGTTCGCGCACGGCGGTTGGATCGAGCGACAGCGCCTGGTGAGTCCAGGCGACTTGCAGCGCGGCACCGAGGAACGGCACCAGCGCCGCCGGCAGGCTGTCGTACTGGCCGCTGATCAGCGCCACGGCCCAGGCCTTGCGCTGGCCGGCATCTGCATCGCGAAGCTGTTCCAGGGCGGCGGCAACCGCTGGGTTGTCCGGCGTGCCGAACGCATCGAGCCAGGCGTCGAGCATCGCAAGCCAGGCATCCTCGCGGACCAGCGTGTCGGCTGCCAGCGGCGGCAGGCCGTGCGTCAGGCATTCACGGGTGCGGTGGGCGTCCAGCGCCGGCAGTGTGGGGGGGTTATCGAGCACCTGCTGCTGCGCGCGGCAGACCCCGGCCAGCAGTCGCAGGTAATCGCCCAGCGGATGGTCGACGGCAAGTTTGTCTAGGCGCTCGGCGCGCAGGATGAACAGCTCGCGCGGCGGCAGGTTGAGGAAAGGGGGTTTGCTGGCAGCGGCTTCGATCTGCCCGGGTTCGAGAATGGTGCCTGCCACGCAGGACTCCTTTTCTTATGGCGTTGCGGGACAGCATAGCCCGTGGGGGTTGCTGCATGCGTAAAGCGCACGGCGGCCGCCAACGGTATTCGCCGGCGGCAGCGATGCGGCGCGGGGCTTACTTGCGCTCGTTGATCTCGCGGTACCAGGCCCGATGGTGCTTGCGCGCCCAGGCACGGCTGACCGTGCCGTAGAGCATGGCGCCCATCGAACCCTTCAGCCAGATCGCGGCGTAGATGTGCACGATGATGCTGACGATCAGCACGAACGCGGCCGCGGCGTGCAGCAGGCTCGCCCAGCGCAGCGTGATGATGCCGAACGCGCCGGCGAAGTACTCCCGCCAGATGACGATGCCGCTGAGCAGCAGCACCAGCATGCAGACGATCAGCGTCCAGAACAGCAGCTTCTGCCCGGCGTTGTAGCGCCCCACTTCCGGCAACCGGTCTTCGCGGTTGTTCACCACGTCGCCGATCTGCCGCAGCCACTGGCGATCGCGCGGCTCGATGCGGTTATGCCCGGCAAAGCGCAGCGCCAGCACCAGGAACAGCACGAACATCGCCACGCCGATGAACGGATGCAGGATGCGCGTCCAGGTGCCGCCGCCGAACAGCCCGGAAAGGCCGAACAGCGCCGGATGGAACAGCGCCAGCCCCGACAGTGCGGCGAGCACGAAGAGGATGGCGACGGCCCAGTGATTGGATCGCTGGGACGGTGTGTAGCGTTCGATTTGGTTATTCATAGCTGGCTCCTTGAGCATTCGGCAGCCCCGGGAAAGACGGCCCTGCGTACAGGGCCGCATTCGTCAGGGACGAGGCTCCTTCGGATCGACCACATGCACCGTCGGATCGACCTTGTGCACGACCGGTTCGCTGAGTTCGCCCTCGGACTCCTCGTCGACGCGCACCGGACCGACACGCGTGTAATGGAAGAACCCGGCCAGCACCGCCGCGCCCATGCCGAGCAGGGCCAGCGGCTTGGTGATGCCTTTCCACAGGCTGACCAGCGGACTGATGGTCGGCTCGTTGGGCAGGGCGCTGTACAGGGACGGCTGGTCGGCGTGGTGCAGGACGTACATCACGTGCGTACCGCCCACACCGTCCGGGTCGTACAGGCCGGCCTTGTCGAAGCCACGCTCCTTCAGGTCGGCGATTCGTCCGGCGGCATGTTCCTTCATATCCTCCTTGCTGCCGAAGACGATGGCACCGGTCGGACAGGTCTTCACGCAGGCCGGCTCCAGGCCGACCGAAACGCGGTCGGAGCACAGCGTGCACTTGTAGGCCTTCTTGTCCTTCTCGGAGATGCGCGGAATGTTGAACGGACAGCCGGTGATGCAGTAGCCGCAGCCGATGCACTTGTCCTGGTTGAAGTCGACGATGCCGTTGGCGTACTGCACGATCGCGCCGGGACTCGGGCATGCCTTGAGGCAGCCCGGCTCGGCACAATGCATGCAGCCGTCCTTGCGGATCAGCCATTCGAGGTTGCCGCTGTCCGGGTTCTCGTACTCGGCGAACTTCATCACCGTCCACGACTCGGCGGTGAGGTCGATCGGGTTATCGTAGGTTCCCGGGCTGGTGCCGACCTCGTCACGCAGGTCGTTCCATTCCGAACAGGCGACCTGGCAGGCCTTGCAGCCGATGCACTTGGAGGTGTCGATCAGCTTCGCCACTTCGCCGATCTCGCGGATCGACGGCCGCTCGGTGGTCGTGGCGGAGCGGGCAATCACGTCTTGAGTAGCCATCATGCCTTCTCCACGTTGACCAGGAACGACTTGAACTCCGGCGTCTGGGTGTTCGCGTCACCGACGAACGGCGTGAGCGTATTGGTCAGGTAGCCGTTGCGCGCCAGCCCGGCGAAGCCCCAGTGCAGCGGGATGCCGATCTGGTGCACGGTCTTGCCGTCCACCGTCAATGGCTTGATGCGCTTGGTCACCACCGCAATCGCCTTGATGTAGCCGCGGTTGGACGACACCTTGACCCGTTCGCCCGCGGCGATGCCCAGTTCCTTGGCCAGCACTTCGCCGATTTCGACGAACTGCTCGGGCTGGGTGATCGCATTGAGTCGGCAATGCTTGGTCCAGAAGTGGAAGTGCTCGGTCAGACGATAGGTGGTCGCCGCGTAGGGGAATTCCTCCGCGGTGCCGAACAGCTCCATGTCGTTCTTGAATACCCGCGCGGCCGGGTTGCTGATGGCCTGCGGATTGTCCGGGTGCATGGGGTTGCGCCCGATCGGCGTTTCGAACGGCTCGTAGTGCTCGGGGAAGGGCCCCTCGTTCATCTTGTCCACGGCGAACAGTCGTGCCACGCCTTCCGGGTTCATGATGAACGGGTTCATGCCGGCTTCCGGCGGCGAGTCGACCTTGAAGTCCGGCACGTCGGTGCCGCCCCAGCTCTTGCCGTTCCACCACACCAGGCGCTTCTTCTCCGGATCCCACGGCTTGCCGGAGACGTCGGCCGAGGCGCGGTTGTAGAGGATGCGCCGGTTGGCCGGCCACGCCCAGGCCCAGCCGAGAGTCTGGCCCATGCCATACGGGTCGGCGTTATCGCGTCGGGCCATCTGGTTACCAGCCTGGGTCCAGGCGCCGCACCAGATCCAGCAGCCGCTGGCGGTCGTGCCGTCGGCACGCAGCTGACCGAAGCCGGCCAGTTGTTCGCCGGCCTTGGCCAGCACCGCGCCCGTGGCCGGATCGGTCACGTCGGCCAGCGCCTTGCCGCTGAACTCGCGGGCGATTTCCTCGCTGCTCGGCTCGTCGGGGCGCAGATAGGGCCAGTCGATGTTGAGCAGCGGTTCAGCGTAGGCGCCGCCTTCCTTGCGATACATCTCGCGCAGGCGATGGAACAGGCCGCCCATGATCATCACGTCGGTTCTGGCCTGTGCCGGCGGCTCGGCCGCTTTCCAGTGCCATTGCAGCCAGCGCCCGCTGTTGACCAGCGAACCGTCTTCCTCGGCGAAGCAGCTGGTTGGCAGACGGAACACCGTGGTCTGGATGCTGGCGGTGTCGACGTCGTTGAACTCGCCGGCGTTGCGCCAGAATTCGCTGGTCTCGGTGACCAGCGGATCCATGATCACGAGGAACTTCAGCTTGGCCAGCGCCGCGCTGACCTTCGCCTTGTTGGGGAACGAGGCGATCGGGTTGAAGCCCTGACAGAAGTAACCGTTGACCTGACCCTGGTACATCATGTCGAAGTACTTGAGGACGTCGTAGCCGGGGATATCCAGCTTCGGCAGCCAGTCGTAGCCCCAGTTGTTCTCGGCCGTGGCGTTGTCGCCATACCAGGACTTCATCAGGCTGACGTGGAACTTCTCGTAGTTCTGCCAGTACGACAGTTGCCCGGGACGGATCGGCTTGGCGGTGCGCTTGGTGATGTACGCCGCGTAGTCCTGTTCCGCGTCCTGGGGCAGGGTGAGGTAGCCCGGCAGCAGGTTGGACAGCAGGCCGAGGTCGGTCAGGCCCTGGATATTGGAGTGACCGCGCAGTGCGTTCATGCCGCCACCGGGCATGCCGATGTTGCCCAGCAGCAACTGCACCATCGCACCGGTACGGATCATCTGCGAGCCGACCGAGTGCTGGGTCCAGCCCAGGGCGTACATGATGGTCATCGCCTTGCCGGGCGCGGACGTCTCGGCAATGGTTTCCCAGACCTTCAGCATCTTGTCCTGCGGTGTGCCGCAGATGTTGCTGACCACATCCGGCGTATAGCGGCTGTAGTGCTGCTTGAGCAGCTGGAAGACGCAACGCGGGTGCTGCAGCGTCGGATCGACCTTGGCGAATCCCTGCTCGTCCAGCTCGTAGCCCCAGGAGGATTTGTCCGGGTAGCTGCGCTTGTCGGCGTCATAGCCGTTGAACAGGCCGTTCTCGAAGCCGAAGCCTTCCTTCACGATGAACGAGACATCCGTGTAGTTGCGCACGTACTCGTGCTGGATCTTGTCGTTCTCCAGCAGGTAGTTGATCAGGCCGCCGAGGAAGGCGATGTCGGTCCCGGTACGGATCGGCGCATAGAAGTCGGCCACCGAGGCCGAACGGGTGAAGCGCGGATCGACCACGACCAGCCGTGCCTTGTTGTGGGCCTTGGCTTCGGTCACCCATTTGAACCCGCACGGATGCGCTTCAGCGGCATTGCCGCCCATGATCAGCACCAGGTCCGCATTCTTGATATCGGACCAGTGGTTGGTCATGGCGCCACGGCCAAACGTCGGGGCAAGACTTGCCACCGTCGGGCCGTGTCAGACACGTGCTTGGTTGTCGAATGCCAGAATGCCGAGTGAGCGAACCACCTTGTGGGTGATGTAGCCGGCCTCGTTGGACGATGCCGAGGCGGCGAGGAATCCTGTGGTCAGCCAGCGGTTGACGGTCTGGCCTTTGTCGTTGCGTTCGACGAAGTTGGCGTCGCGATCTTCTTTGACCAGCTTGGCGATGCGGTCGAGGGCTTCGTCCCACTCGATGCGCTTCCACTCGTTGCTGCCGGCCTCGCGTACTTCCGGGTACTGCAGGCGGTTCGGGCTGTGGACGAAGTCCAGCAGGCCGGCGCCTTTCGGGCAGAGCGTGCCGCGGTTGACCGGATGGTCGGCGTCGCCTTCGATGTGGATGATGTTCTGGGAGACGTTCTTGCCGCCACTGCCCTGGCTGTACATGATCAGGCCGCAGCCGACCGAGCAGTAAGGACAGGTGTTACGGGTTTCCCGCGTGTTGGTCAGCTTGAAATGCCGAATCGACTCGGCATAAGCCGTGGGCGGCGCCATCCCCAACGCCGCCATGCTCGACGCCCCAAGGCCTACACCGCAGACCTTGAAGAACTGTCGACGATTCATATCCATCGTGGTTCTCCTTCTCATCAGGCTGGAACGCTGATGCATTGCCAGCGTCTGCTAAGCATCTTAGCCAAACTTACAAAAAATGGGGGTTAATGCAGCGTTTGGTTGCGCGACTTGGGCAACGGGCGCTCGGCCCGTGGTGCGCTCGGCGATGACGGGCGATCCCCGGACCTGGGTGTTCAGCTCTCATTCGCTTCGGCGAGCTGCTTTTTCCACTCCCGCGGCGAGAGGCCGGTTTGCGCTCTGAACGCGCGGGAGAGCGCGGCTTCGCTGCCGTAGCCAACCTCGGTGGCGATCATCTTCAGAGGGCGTCCGCGGCGCAGGGCTTTCTGTGTCAGTCGCACGCGCCAGCCCTGCAGATACTGTCCCGGCGTGACACCGACCGTCTCGCGGAAGGTTGTGGCGAACACGCTGCGCGACATCCCGGCCACGCCGGCAAGCTCTTCAAGCGTCCATTCCTTCGCCGGCGTCTCATGCATCGCCACCAGTGCATTGCGCAGGCGGGGATGCGCCAGCCCGGATAGCAGCCCGCCATTCACTTCGCCGCTTTCCATCAACTGGCGCAGGACCTGAATCATCACCACCTCGAGCAGACGTTCGACCAGCGCCACCCGTCCACAGCGCTGTTCGAAGGCTTCCTCGAACAGCAGCGAAAGCACCGGCTCGGCGCCCCACACAGCCTCCAGTGGCAGGCAGACCAGATCAGGCAGCGCCGATGCGATCGGATTGGCGCTGCCGCCCTCGAACGCCAGGTTCGCGCAGACCATATCTACCTCGCAGCCGGGCGCGGTGATGAAGCGGTGCGTCAGCGGCCGCGGGAATAGCAGCAGGCTCGGCTGCGTGACGTGCAGCGTCTCCCGGCCGTAGCGGACCTCCACCTCGCCGCGGCGCACCAGGTGCAGCTGGCCGTGTACGCCATCGCTCTGCAGCGTGTTGATGCCGCACAGCGGCCCGGTGTTGAACACTTGGGCGCGCATCGGGAAGTGCGTCATCAGCGCGGCTAGCCGATCGGCCATCTTCGTACTCCTAATCAAGTTATACGGATTTTACGTCACCAATAGTTTTGCGTGGTGAGCAGAATAGCGCTCACCGGGCAACAACGCCCTGGCCAAACCGCAGAACAGGAACCGAAGCCATGTCCATCGAGAAGATCCTCTATATCGCTACTGCCACCGCTACCGGCGGCCGCGAAGGCCGCGCCACTTCGTCCGATCAGGCGCTCGACGTGCAGCTGTCGACGCCGCGTGAGCTGGGCGGCGCGGGCGGCCCCGGGACCAACCCGGAGCAGCTGTTCGCTGCCGGTTACTCAGCGTGCTTTCTCGGCGCACTGAAGTTCGTTGCCGGCAAGCAGAAGGTCAGCCTGCCGGCCGACACCCGCATCACCGGCAAGGTCGGCATCGGCCAGATTCCCACCGGCTTCGGCATCGAGGCCGAGCTGACCATCAGCGCCCCCGGCATCGCCCGTGACGTGCTGCAGGGGCTGGTCGAGCAGGCTCACGTGGTCTGCCCGTACTCCAATGCCACCCGCGGAAATATCGACGTGACGCTGATCATCGCCGACTGAGCCTGACCGACCACCCTTTCGAACCGGAGACCCATGCCATGAACCTCATCACCCGCACCTTCGCCACAGGTCTGCTGGCCCTCGCGCTGCAACCTGCCTTTGCGGCCCAGGCCGCACAACCGGCGAAGTCCGCCGACACCGCCGTCGCCGCGCAGACCGCCAGCACCATCACCACCGTCGATGGCGTGCAGCTGTACTACAAGGACTGGGGGCCGAAGGACGGCCCGGTGGTCACCTTCAGCCACGGCTGGCCACTCAGCTCGGATAGCTGGGAGTCGCAGATGCTGTTTCTTGCCTCACAGGGCTATCGCGTGGTCGCCCACGACCGCCGCGGTCACGGGCGTTCCAGCCAGCCGTGGGAAGGCAACGACATGGACCATTACGCCGACGACCTGGCCGCGGTGATCGAAGCGCTGGACCTGAAGGACGTCACCCTGGTGGGCTTCTCCACCGGTGGCGGCGAGGTGGCGCGCTACATCGGCCGCCACGGCACCGGGCGGGTGAAGAAGGCCGTGCTGGTCAGCGCCGTGCCGCCGATGATGCTGAAAACGGTGGATAATCCGGGCGGGCTGCCGCTGGAAGTCTTCGACGGCATCCGCAAGGCCTCGCTGGAGGATCGTGCGCAGCTTTACCTCGACCTCGCCTCCGGCCCGTTCTACGGCTTCAACCGTCCGGGCGCCAAGGTGTCCCAGGGGCTGATCGACAACTGGCGGGCGCAGGGCATGCAGGCCGGGCACAAGAACACCTACGACTCCATCGCCGCGTTTTCGGCCACCGATTTTCGCGGCGACCTGAAGAAGTTCGATGTGCCGACGCTGGTGATCCACGGCGACGATGACCAGATCGTCCCGCTGGAGAGCTCCGGCAAGGCGTCCGCCGCGCTGATCAAGGACGCGCAGCTGATCGTCTATCCCGGCGCGCCGCATGGCCTGACCGACACTCACAAAGAGCGCTTCAACCAGGACCTGCTGAACTTCCTCCGGAAATGATCGGAATGTGTCGTTGCGCCGGCCGCGGTTCGCTCCGCGGCCGGTTTTTTGTGCTGCTGCAAAAAGTGGTCGTGCCGATGGCAAGGCAGAAACGAAAAACCCCGCCAGAGGGCGGGGTCGTTCGTGGCCTGTCCGGAGGCAGGCCGGTGTGGATTCCGGAAGGGTGCCGATCAGGCGTTCTGGCGGATACCAGCCACCAGCCAAGGCTGGTTTTCACCCTGGGCACGTTCCATGCGCCAGCTTTCGCTGAACGCTTCGCCCTGGTCGAAACGCGAGGTCTTGGCGACGCCGCTGAAGGTCAGGGTCGCGGTGGTCTTCTCGGCATTGTCGTCGACACCGTCAAGCTGGATCTGCAGATCGTCGATGTAGGTCGACTGATAGGCATCACCGATCTCGGCGCGCTCCTGCTTGAGGAAGCCCAGCAGCTGCGGGGTGACGAACTCGGCGATCTTGTCCATCTCGTTGGCATCCCAGTGCTGCTGCAGCGCCAGGAAGTGCTCGCGGGCCGCGGCGACGAAGTTCTGCTCGTTGAACCAGGCGGGCGCGTTGATTACCGGCGCAGCGGCAACCGGAGCCGCACTGCCACCGAAGATCGAGGCCGGCTGCTGCGGCATCTCGCGCTGCATCGGCGCATGACCAGCCATGGCCGGCTGCTGCTGGCGGCGACGGGCGGCGAGGAAGCGGAACAGCAGGAACGCGATCAGACCGAAGATCAGGATATCCATGAACTGGATGCCCTCGAAACCGTCGCCCATGAACATCGAGGCAAGCAGGCCGCCGGCGGCGAGACCGGCCAGCGGGCCGAGCCAGCGCGAAGCACCGCTGGGTGCCGCGGCGGTCTTACCGGCCTGGGTCGGCGCCGCCTGGGTCTGCTGGGGCGCCTGGCGCGTCTGGTGGCTGGGCGCCGAGCCGAAGCTCTTGCCGCCGCCGAAGCGCTTGGCCGCCGTGGCGTCGAGCGCGAAGGTCAGGCTGATACACAGCGCCATGAAAATGCTAAGCACACGTTGCATTGAGTGTTCCCGCTATGAAATGAGGAGGTACGCGCGCCATCCTGCCGAGCCGGGCAGGTGTTGGCGAGGGGCAGAATGTTACCGGCTTTTGCGTGCGGCGGTTCGTCGCGCCGCGCCGCGCCGCAGGTGCGGCCGGCCGGCGGGGATGGCTCAGCGCCAGTCGTAGAGTTCCTTTTCGGAAATCGCGTGCATCGCTTCGGCCTGCGCCTGGAAGGCTTTCATCGAGGCCCAGATGCGGCCGTTCAGCTCGCTCTGCGCCGCTAGCTCGCCGAGCACCTGCTCGGACTCGTTGCGCATGGCTTGCAGCACCTCGTCCGGGAAGCGCTTGAGCACCACGCCCTGCTGTTTGAGCTGATCGAGCGCCAGAGCGTTGTGATAGGTGTAGTCGTCGAGCATGTCGCGGCTGGCGGCGCGGGTCGCTTCGGTGAGGATCGCCTGCAGGTCCGCTGGCAGCTCGTCGAAGGCTTTCTGGTTGACCAGCAGCTCCAGCACTGCCTGCGGCTCCTGCCAGCCGGGGTAATAGTAGTAGCGCGCCGCCTTGTGCAGGCCGAAGGCCAGGTCGTTGTAGGGGCTGACCCAGTCGGTGGCGTCGATCGCGCCGGTCTGCAGCGCGGTGAACACCTCGCCGCCGGGCAGGTTGACGCTGGTCGCGCCGAGGCGCGTGAGGACTTCGCCACCGAGGCCCGGCATGCGGATCTTCAGGCCGCGCAGGTCGTCCAGCGCGTTGATTTCCTTGTTGAACCAGCCGCCCATCTGCATGCCGCTGTTGCCAACCACCATCGGCAGCACGCCGAACGGTGCGTAGGCTTCTTCCCAGAGCGCCTGTCCACCACCCTTGCTGAGCCAGGCGTTCATTTCGATGGCGGAAAGGCCGAACGGCACCGAGGTGAAGAACTGCGCCGTCGGCACCTTGCCTTTCCAGTAGTAGGAGGCGCCGTGACCCAGCGCGGCGGTGCCCCGCGAGACGGCGTCGAAGACCTCCAGCGCCGGCACCAGCTCGCCGGCGGCATAGACCTTGATGGTCAGGCGGCCGCCGCTCATGGTGGTGACGCGTTCGGCCAGGCGTTCGGCCGAGGTGCCCAGGCCCGGGTAGTTCTTCGGCCAGGCGGTGACCATCTTCCACTGATAGGTCTTGGCCGGTTCGCTGGCGGACTGGCCCGTGGCCGGCGCCTGCTCGTCCTTGCAGCCGGTGAGGAGCAGGCCGGCGAGCAGGGCGGCGGCACCGAACAGATGGCGGCGTTTCATGGGAAATGAAGGTCCTTGGTTCTTGTGGAAATCTTGACTCAGAGCGCTTCGAGCTTGGCGTAGCTGAGCATCAGCCACTTGCTACCTTCATCCTCGAAATTCACCTGCACCCGTGCCTGGGCGCCGGAGCCTTCGAAGTTGAGGATGGTGCCCTCGCCGAACAGCGCATGGCGCACGCGCTGGCCGAGGTTGAACGGGGTGTCCGGCACGCCGGCACCGTCGAACAGCGAGCCGCCGCCCATGTTCTTGCCGCTGAACGAGCGCGTCACCGTGTTGCTCAGCCGCACTTCCTGAATCAGCGCCGGCGGGATCTCGCGGACGAAGCGCGAGACCTTGTTGTAGGTCTCGCTGCCGTACAGCCGGCGCGTTTCGGCGTAGGTGATCACCAGCTGCTGCATGGCGCGGGTGATGCCGACGTAGGCCAGGCGGCGTTCCTCTTCCAGGCGGCCGGACTCCTCCAGGCTCATCTTGTGCGGGAACAGGCCTTCTTCCATGCCGACCAGGAACACCAATGGAAACTCCAGACCCTTGGCGCTGTGCAGCGTCATCAGCTGCACGCTGTCCTCGTGGTCGCCGGCCTGCTGCTCGCCGGCCTCCAGCGAGGCGTGGTCGAGAAAGGCTGCCAGCGGTGACTGGACGTCGTCGTCTTCTTCGCGGTAGTTGTCGAAGGCGCGCGCGGCGGACACCAGTTCCTCGAGGTTCTCCACCCGCGCCTGGGCCTTCTCGCCCTTTTCGTCGCGGTGGTAGGCGAGCAGACCGGACTGTTCGATGACCAGCTGCGCCATGCTGTGCAGCTGCATGCCCTCGACCTTCAGCGCGAGGGTGTCGATCAGTTCGACGAAGCCGTTCAGCGCGCTGGCGGCGCGGCCGGAGACGAGCTTGGTGCCGACCGCCTGGTGCAGCGCCGCCCACAGCGAGATCTCCTCCTGGCGCGCCAGTTGGCGCAGGGTCTCGACGGTCTTCTCGCCGATGCCGCGCGCCGGCAGGTTGATCACCCGTTCCAGCGCCGCGTCGTTGTGACGGGTCTGGATCAGGCGCAGGTAGGCCATGGCGTTCTTGATCTCGGCGCGCTCGAAGAAGCGCTGGCCGCCGTAGATGCGGTAGGGAATCTTCTCGCGCAGCAGCGCCTCTTCCAGCACCCGTGACTGGGCGTTGGAACGGTAGAGGATGGCGATTTCGCTGCGACTCAGACCGTCGCGGATGGCCTTCTCGATGCTCTCGACCACGTAGCGCGCTTCGTCGTGCTCGTTGAAGGCGGCGTACAGGCTGATCGGCTCGCCTTCGCAGCCCTCGGTCCACAGCTCTTTGCCCAGGCGGCCCTGGTTGTTGGCGATCAGTGCGTTGGCGGCCTTGAGAATGCAGGCGGTGGAGCGGTAGTTCTGCTCCAGACGGATGGTCTCGGCGTCGGGGAAATCCTGACTGAACTGCTGCAGATTCTCGATCCGCGCGCCGCGCCAGCCGTAGATCGACTGGTCATCGTCGCCCACCACCATCAGGCTCTCGCCCCCGCGGGCCAAGAGGCGCAGCCAGGCGTACTGCACGGCGTTGGTGTCTTGGAATTCGTCCACCAGCACGTGGCGGAAACGCCGCTGGTAGTGCTCCAGCAGGCCCGGATGATTGCGCCACAGGTCGAGGGCACGCAGCAGCAGCTCGGAGAAGTCGATCACCCCGGCGCGGACGCAGGCCTGCTCGTAGGCCTCGTAGATCTTCAACTGGGTGGCGAGGAACAGGTCGCCGCCGGCCTGGATGTTCTGCGGGCGCAGGCCCTCGTCCTTCTGCGCATTGATCCACCACTGCGCCTGGCGCGCCGGCCAGCGCTGCTCGTCGAGGCCGAGCTCGCGGATTACCCGCTTGACCAGCCGTTGCTGGTCGTCGGAATCGAGAATCTGGAACTTCTGGTCCAGTTTCGCTTCCTGCCAGTGGGCGCGCAGCAGGCGGTGCGCGAGGCCGTGGAAGGTGCCAACCCACAGGCCCTGCGGGTTCACATGCAGCAGCTGCTCGATGCGCTGACGCATCTCCGCGGCGGCCTTGTTGGTGAAGGTCACCGAGAGGATCGAGTGCAGCGAGGCGCGTTCGACCTGGTGCAGCCAGGCGATGCGGTGCACCAGCACGCGGGTCTTGCCCGAGCCGGCGCCGGCCAACACCAATTGACGCCCCAGCGGCGCGGCCACGGCCTGGCGCTGGGCATCGTTAAGGGAGTTCAGGAGGAGAGAGAGATCGTCATGCATCGCGGCATTCTATGGGAAATGCCCGCGCTGCGCTCGCCCGGCGGTCCTGGCCGGCAGTCGGGCGTCGAGCGGAGGTCCGGCTTTGCGCTAATGGCTGATTGACATCATTACCGTCGGTCAGCCAGCTTTCCGGTTGTCACAAATTTGCCAATTCGGATAGGTCTTAAGGATGGCAACATGCCATTATCGGTCGCTTCCAACCGCCGTCGACCACCTCGGGGATCATTACAAGAACAACAGCCATGACCGATTCCGTTCGCTCCCTAGACGCCTTCTCTGCCAGCGATGCCACCAGCGCTGACCTCAGACTGCCCATACGCCACGAGGGCGTCGAACGCACTCGCTTGCTGTATCGGGGGTCGCGCATCCCGGCGCTGCTCTCGCTGGTCGCCAGCGTGGCGTGCGTGCTGCTGCTGTGGTCCGAACGTGGCGGTATCGAACTGGGTGCCTGGTTCCTCTGGATGGTCGTGCTCGGCCTGCTGTGGCTGCGGCACGTCAACGCCTTCAGCCAGGCCTCCGGTAGCGAGCAGGCGGCGCCGTCGTGGTATCGATGCTTCCTGCTTGGCAGCGCGGCTTCGGCGCTCAGTCTGGGATATGCGATGGTCGCGCTGGTACCGCCGGCCGATTTTCTCCAGCAGGCGCTGCTGTACGGCCTGATCGGCTCGGTGGTGGTGGTCGCCAGCGTTGCCTACGGCGTCAGCCTGCCGGCGTTCCTCAGTTTCGCCGTACCCTGCCTGTTGCCGGCCGGGCTGTACATGCTCACCGCTGCGGATCCGCAGCAGCAGGGCTGGGGCTTGCTGGCGCTGATCGTGCTGGCGACCCTCAGCCTGATCGCCTGGCAGATCAGCCGGCTGGTCGGCGACGGCCTGACCCAGCGCGTGCAGCGCCTGGTGCTGATCGAGCGACTGGGCAGCGCGGCACGCCGTGCCGAGCAGCTGAATGCCGAACTGGCGCGCGAAGTGGAACAGCGCCGCGCTGCCGAGCGGCAGCTACGGCGTGCCTACGACGGCCTCGAGCAGCGCGTCGCCGAGCGCACCGCAGAACTCGCGCGGGTGGCCGACGAACTGCGGCAGAGCGAAGCGCGCCTCAGCCTGGCGCTGGAGGCCAGCGAGCTGGGCCTGTGGGACTGGGACCTGGCGCTGGGCAAGGTGCATTACTCGCGCCTGGAGGTGTCCTTCGAACTGGACGCCCGCCAGCGGCCGGACGCCGAGGGGCGACCGCTGCCCGACCTGCACCCGGACGATCTGCCCGGCGTGCGCGCCAAGCTCATCGCACACCTCAAGGGCGAGACCGAGTTGTACGCCGTCGAATACCGCGCGTTGCGCGCCGATGGCAGCCACCTGTGGGTCGAGGATCGCGGGCGGGTGATCAGCCGCGACGCCGACGGACGCGCGCTGCGCATGCTCGGCACGCGTCGCGATATCAGCGACCTGCGCCGCCAGGCCGAACAGCAGCGGCTGGCGGCCACAGTGTTCGAGGCCGCGGGCGAAGGCATGGTGATCATGGATTCGCGCTTCCGCATCCTGGCGATCAACGATGCCTGCTGCGCGCTGTCCGGCTTCAGCCGCGAGGAGTTGCTCGGGCGCAGTGCCGCACGGCTGGCCGGTTCGGCGGAATCGCAACGGCGCTACGCGGCGATGCGCGAGGCCCTGCAGCGCGACGGCAGCTGGCAGGGCGAGCTGCTGGAGGTGCGCAAGAACGGCGAGGTCTACCCGCAGTGGCTCCAGCTGCGCGAGGTGCGCGATGCGCTGGGCGGTATCTCCCATGTGGTCGGTTTCCTTTCCGACCTGACCGTGCGCCGCCAGGCCGAAGAGCGCCTGCGCTACCTGATGCATTACGACAACCTGACCGGGTTGGCTAACCGCAGCCTGCTCAAGGAGCGCCTGCACGCCGCCTGCCTGCGCGCGCAGCAGAGCGGACGCACGCTGGCGGTGCTGTACATCGATCTGGATCGTTTCAAGAATCTCAACGAAAGCCTCGGCCACGAGGCGGCGGATCGCCTGCTTGGCGAGATGTCGCGCCGCATCAGTCAGACCCTGGCCGAGGCCGATACCATCGCGCGGCTCTCCGGTGACGAATTCGTCGTGCTGCTGGAGGGCTACGGCAGCCTGTCGAGCCTCGCTCATCTGGGCAGCCGCCTGCTGACGCGGGTGCGCAAGCCGGTGGCGGTCGCAGGGGAGGAGCTGGTGATCAGTGCCTCCATCGGCGTCAGCCTTATGCCGGACAACAGCCGCGACGCCGTGACCCTGCTGCGCCAGGCCAGCCGCGCGATGCAGCAGGCCAAGCATCTGGGCGGCAACACGCTGCAGTTCTTCACCGAGCGCGCGCAGCGAGCGACCATCGATTACCTGCAGATGGAGAATCAACTGCGCAAGGCGCTGGTAGAAGGG
>Ga0172382_10001929_pt1 | contig 35758 bp, 54 predicted proteins | sample Leawel138RmetaG_FD_122245 | JGI IMG/M metagenome (GOLD analysis project Ga0172382, IMG submission 122245) | Leachate microbial communities from a municipal landfill in Southern Ontario, Canada - Leachate well 138R metaG | ecosystem: Engineered > Solid waste > Landfill > Unclassified | place... | reverse complement strand
CGGCTAAGAACATTGCCCAGTTGGGGGGTTTTTATAAACAGTCCCGAAAAGATGTGAATATGTTGAATCTCGTTTCTCATATTCCTCTTAATACTCCGTCGCTTGCGGCGGAGTAGTTTATTGAGTTGACTAACGCCAACCTCTCCACAAGCTCTAAAGGTCATACCAACCTCGTTAAAATGTTTTGTTTCTGCAAACCGAACTTCTTGATGTTCCTTGCAGCGAGCAAATCACGGTTTGGATGATACTCCCCGCATTCTTTACAAGTCCAGCTTCGGTATCATCAACGGGTAAGTGTTGTAACAGGGGTCTGGCTAATACCAGGTCCCTGTTACTCTGTAAAATATATAAAAAAAAATAGTATATGTATAATGAGGTTGCGTATAGTGTATGTTGTGCTCGTTTTTATTTTTTGCGTTTTAAAATAGGGTACAAAAATAATGCAAATTTTGACGATTTTATAGTATATGTATAATGAAGACGAATGTTGGTAATTTCAGACCGTCTGGCCTGAATGTGATTGCCAAAATGAATAACTCAAAAAAGGAGAAAATCTTATGGAACCGGAACCAAAAAAGGTTGAGAAGAAAGTTCACGCGGTGGATGTCGACGAGAGGGCTGCGACTAAGAAAGAGGTGAAGTTCGCAACCATCATGTCGTTCGTTGGCATTGCTGTTGGCAGCGCCGCTGTTGGGCTGCATTTCCTTAATCGTCGTGATAAGGCTAACGGCAGCACCGAGTGATTGTTGTTAGGGGAGTTCGATCAATTGATTGGACTCCCCTAACTAATTTTTGTTTTGATTAATTTTAGATAATGGAGATTTCAATGACCGAGCAAAAGAATAGAATTCACATGGTAGATGTAGATGTACCAGAAATTGAGCATGCTATTGTTTACGAACTTAATATGCGTACGTTTTTTTTAATACTTACAGGGTGTGTTACAATAACCGCGGTGGCATATACATACTATATGCATGTGAAAGTAAAATCTCAAATGAATAAATTTGAGATTTTTGCAAAATCAATCGCATCAGTTGTAAAGGAAATATCAACTTCTGTAATAGCTGGCGCCCCGCTTTTACCAAGTAATATCGTTGAGCCAAATAATGGAAAAGTGAAAAATTTAAAACCGGAGCATATACATGACACGATATAAAAATACTGGTCCATATTTAAGAATCAAAGTTTCTGCAAACACCATAACACAGGGAGCATTATTTTTAGGTGGTATGTTTCAAATGGTAACTGGTATTGATTCTGTTGCGCATAGCATTAAGCTTAAAAAAATGGTTGAAAGACGCGAACGTCTTGATAATGTGATAAAGAATGCTCGGGTGTCAACTGAAATAGCCGCATCAATTGCTGGCGCAGTATCGAATTTATTGAAAAAATGAGTGGTTGTATTCGTTGTAAATGCCAAATATTTAATATTGCTGGCGCGTCTGGTATTTTTAGAATAGAGTGTTGTAATAATGGAATAATTATTGACTGTCTACATATCGATGATATAAAATATGCAAGATGTGTTCAATGCGGTTTAGTATATAGTATTAAGAATGGCAAATTTGTGATATCAGATGATGTGATGGAATTGATATGTGAATCATGTACGAAAAGTCACGTTGTATGTATGGAATGTGAGTATGCCAAGCTTGGCGAGAGGAGTAAATTATATGGATGAATTAGTGTGTGGAATATGTACAAGAAAAGGACTATTACCACTTTTTCAGATATATAGGTATATGACGGTTGAAATAAGTTGTGTGTCGAATGGATTGTTATTCGATATAATGGAGGATATTAAAACCGTACCGATTACTTTAACAGCCGAACCGGCATCACAATACAAATGCCCACGATGTGGTAATGATTTTTTTATTCCACGTAAATTTATTAACTCAAAAAGGAAAAAGTACATGGGAGTAGTAATTAAAGAATGTGTTATAAAACCCATATGTAGAAATTGTAGAAATAATGAAGAATTTGATATTCAGGTAACGGCTCCGATAGAAATAAACATTACAGATGATGGAATTGTATTATCTGAATATATTGACGATAACGATCACAATGTTACTCGTGAAGTTGCGATACAACAGGTTAAAAATTTTTATCGTGGCAAAAATTTTGGAGCAGTAGTATTATGTCCGATATGTTCGAGTACTCAATATGATTATGACACCAAAAGCGAAGAGAGTCAAATTGACGATTTCGAAGGTGTTGTTGAACGAGCGAAAAGTATAATTGGGAGAAGATGATGATAAGATTATTCTGTAATAATTGTCCAAATGATGGTACAAAAGGAAACGGTTCATTTATTTATGAATCATTATTTAATACTATACATTGCCATAATTTGAGTAATGAACCCGGGGTTGCCGAGATTATTGGTTTTACGATGCGGCATGATATGATAGACGAAATTATGGCTGCCGCAAAAGATGGTAAAATAAAATGTTCTCGGTGTGGAAGCAGTGATATTAAGTGTATCTGTGAATTAGATCTTGACGTGGAACGCCGGCAAGCGAAGATTATTGAAAATATTGGAGATCCTAATCTCGAAAAAAATAATACCTTATCCATAGGAATCCAGAGGCCTGAGAATAAATCGCTTAAGAAAATTGTATTAAGACAGGAGATATAATGGAACAATGGCAAAAAGTTATTAATGATTCGGTGAAAGATAAGGTATTATCTGAGATACGGTCTATTCAACAGCGAGCAGATGTACATATTGGATTGAATTATACAATTCATTATCCTGTAAATGGATTTGTTACTGGTAGTGAAACATATATTCCAATAAGCGCTCCGTCAAATGTTGGGCCAATACATATTGGTGATGTTGTTTTAACAGTTGGCCACGATCGGGAGATAACAAATATTGGATATATTGACGCCTATACAAAGGATGGAGATAAAGTATCATTAAGTATATATGAAGGAAACGAATCTGAGCAAAAACAGGAAACCTTTACCTCATTATTAAGCAAAATTAATAATTTTTTAGGTGATATTAATAACATTATCTCGGGTAATCGTGTGAATTACTTATTGAGGCCAAATGTACGGAGCAGTGATCTATTGCAAGTTGCGTCCATGCCGAATGAGTCTAATGGTCGCCAGATAATTATCAATAATCCTCAATCTTCGCCGGCGAGGAGATGGTCTGAAGTTAAGTCGTCAAACATAGAGTCTGAAATTGCATCTGTTTCTTCTATTACCAGCAAGGAAGATCGTAAAAAGTATATTTCAGGGACACTTGAAAGTATGCGGCAAGCTCCCCACTGGTATACTGCGGTTGGTGGTAAAATAAAGGAAGATGCAAAGGATAAGATAATTGAGTTGTATTTAAAAACATGTGATAGTGCCGGTAAAACCGTTCCAGCTTCTATGTTTTATGAAAAACTCAGGAGAACAATGTATTCGAGTGGGCAATTGAGTGCTTATTGTACTCGTGATAGTAGAACTATTGATGGTACCATTGATGGCGAATGTATGAACAGGCAATGTAGTTCGTACAGAAAAGATTGCCCAAAACTTTCTTATAGATTAAATGTTAGCGCGGTTCCGCGCTGAAAGGAGTAGTTAATGTCAAATAATCATAACGTAATAACTGTTGAATCGAACTGGCTTATTGATAATGCTGTTAGTCAGGAAATATGTAGATTGGCAGATGAAGGTGAGAACGGTATTTATGGTCGGTATAGATTATCCAAGACTCCCGGTGGTAATGACATTATTGTTGGGACTAGGCAAATCGCACGTATTGGCTCTAAATTGAAAGACCCAAAATCTAACTCACAGTTGTCAAATAAAATATTTATGAACGCATTTCCGGCGGACGAGCCAAATGCATTATACGATCATAGCATTCGTAGTAAGGTGCAAGATGTAGTTTTGCCGTTCAAGGAACAAATCGTTAACTACGGCCCGTTATCTGATATTATTTCAAATAATATGAAAATCATAGTAACAGATGAAGTTTTGGACCGTGCGAGCGATGGTGGCGTAGATATGAGTTTGTTAGACGAAGAAATGGGCGAAGTTAAAAGTGTTAATGCAAGCTCTGATCAGGTTGATTTAGCATCAAATATTGATGGTTATCGGCGTGATCTTCTTGGTATAATTCGTATGATGGGTATATGTAGGCAAAGGATAATTGGTCGGTATCCAGGCTGGGTAGAATTAAACGATGACTTATTTCTACATAAATGTGCAACCGAAGGAATTGGAGCAGACTGCGCCGAATATCTAAAGATGGAAGAGAAGCGTGGTGTATTGAAAAGATACATTGATAAATTTTCTTCGCAGGTAATATCAACATCATTGCCAAAGATATATATTCCGGATCATTTATCTATTGATACACTAAGATTCCCAACATTCAATTCTAGAACAATGCAGTTTGATTCGTATGTATTAACACTCAACGATATCCAGCACATTTCCAATAATAATGTTGATGATGTGCCACTGCCGATTGATATTATTCCAGAATTGGATAAGGAGATGGTTAATGGGATCGCAGGATTGTTATGACCAGTCTGTACTGGATTTTGTATATTATGAGGTTGGGGCTGAGAACAATCTTCTTGGTCCCAACCGGTTACAATGCCCACAATGTGGCAATACCGTATTGATTGATATTCATACAACAGTTACTTTGCTAATATCTATTACTGACAATGGTGGTCTATTATTTGAATTGATGGATAATGTAATTGATTTGAATCGTTACGTACCATATTGTTCTCAATGTGGAATTCAAATGGTAGACAACAGTATTGTTAAAAGTGAGCATCTTGATATTGGATGCCCGGGATGCATAATTTGTGGTAATATATGCCCAACAGTATTTCAAATCTGCCGTGCATGTGTTAAAGATGGTGCCGATGATTATGGAAATTCATGCGAATCTTGTGAGTATAATTATTCGCGTATCCAATCCGGAATTGATCTTGTCAGATTAAAAGAGCACCTTGGAATAAATACAGAAGATCAGTATATAAATAAATATGATTATGTTGACAGAAACCAGGTGGAAATGTTTAAGAAGCCATTCAGATGTGGATATAAAAAGATTGAAAACAGTAATAGATATACAAACGGAAGGCATCTGTATGAAAAAATGGAAATATAAACCGGTGATTAATTGTGGTAAGTTATTGTTTGATGGACTACAATCAGCTGGAAGGCTTACTGGTAATGAAAGAGTGAGAAAAAGATGTATAGGTGAAAATTCTTTGGTTTGTGGCTATTGTGGCCAGAATGTCTCGTATCTGATAGATATGGCATCATTATTTGATATAGAACAAGATTCTGTTCCAGTAAATGAGCGTAAATTATCAAACATAGTGCCGATGGCTGTTAAGATTTCATTCAACGAAAGTGGCGAAATAATAATTGAGCAGTGCATTAAGCGGTTTAATTATAACGATTTGCTTGATTACATTGTATATACTCTTGATATGCCATTTGATATTGTCTATCAGTGCCCAGACTGTGGTGAAAACAATATGATTTTTGCGAGTGATATGAAGCAAGATAATTTTATTGATGCGAGCTATTTATTACTAACAGATGAACCAACAAGACTTATCAATAATAGTTGTAATAGTGAACCAATTGATAGTGATATTAAGTTGAGCATAACAAAAGAAGATTTGATCGATACATGTATAACATGCTATAATAGTGATGAGTTTGATCATAGATGTAAGGATATAATTATCTTCGGCGATGAACAATCATTATCTGATACGAACACATTTTGTGATATTTGTTGCGAATGTTATAATCAAATGGATTTTTATTTATTTGGTATAACCCCAAAAGATGTGTTGCTGCGAAAAAGAAAATTATTGCGCGAACAAGAGGGTAGGCAAAATGATTAGGCTAAATGATATTAAGCCGCGGCGCTATTACGACCCATTAATATCAGCGTTTAAAGGGTTAGATACAGAGGTTAACCCAGGATGTGAAATGATAGCACGCGATTTGGGCTATGAAGGAGAGACTTTAATTTGTCAAAATTGTGGACAATCTGACAATTTTGATGTAGATATGGTTAGAACGTCGGTTGCTATATCGTTTGATTATAAAAATAATATAGTATTAGAAATTATTAACTCTGAATATGGCGGAATAGGCGATTACATTGATTTATTTGAACTAACTGATAACGACGAAGATTTTGAGTCCATATTAGAGTGTTTGTATGACCATCACGATGGCCCTAAATGCCCAAATTGTGGCGAGACCATGGGAATCGGATGTCATAATGAATATGAGTTAAAATCTCGGTCTGAAGTATATGCTGAATGCATGAAATGTATTATGGATCAGCAAAACAGTCCCCCGTGTGCGCAATGTTTTAATAATTATCACCGTGTGCGATATAGGCTAACAATTGATCGTATTATCAAAGATTTAAAAAACATTAATGAAGAATATTTAGAGGATATAAATGTTTAATTTTGATGACAAGGTATCAGAGCATTATTATTCGAAGCAGCAATATAATATTATGTCTGCTCGTGATGCAAATGCAAAGATTCGTTCAGACGTACATGGAAACGGGTTAATATGTCTTTCTTGTGGATCGACTGATTTATTCATGGTAAAGCATTCTGTGCGAATTAAGATATCATATACTGATAGTACAATGAATGTTGAATATGCGAATCCAGAAGATAAAATCAAGATTGGCGATATATTCAAAAATATGACCACAAAGAATGTCGAGATAGTCTGTATATGTATGCGTTGTGGTGGCGCGGCCATGCCATACTCATATGTTTTGGACAAATGTGAAGAAGATGGTTGTCCAGGATGTTTTGTATGTGGCAGGGTTACAAATAGGGATGACATGATCTCAATAATATCAGCGTGTCCAAATTGTTTTGGTGGTGAATTGGGTTGCTATGAAACATGTATAAATAAATATATGCGGGAATATCATGATTTAAGGAAATTGTAATGTGAAAAAAGACAAGACAATTCTGAAAGTATCAAACAGATTCAGGAGAATTATGGAGAATACTGACTTAATTTATCCAGATGAACGCGGATTGAACCCGTATTCATTATTTTGTGAAGATTGCGGCAATTATAAGTACTTCTGGTACACAAAAATTATGACAGGCATGATTACGTTCGAAAAAAATGGGACTATGATGTATGATATCATTGATTCCGGATATAAGCAACTTTCCAATAAGGAAAAAGTGGCCGCAATATTGGAGAAACATATTATTACTGGTAATCAGAATATAGAACAGAGTAGCACGCAAATCAGATGTGGAAAATGCTATTCTGATAATGTTGTACTTTATGGAGACATGTTGGCAGAATGTTATCAAAATCATTGCGTCGGATGTTTCAAATGTGGCGGAGCGTTTAACGATGAGAATATTGAAAGATATTGTGTTCAGTGTGTTTTATTGAGGAAGCAATATGCAGATAAAGATAATTCGTTATTTTGGCTTACGCTGGATATGGACTTGTTTTGCGACTCATGTCCGATCAAAGAGGTTCGCGAAAGCTATAATATTGATGGCGAGCGAATAAGAAAGAAGGTTTGCGGTAAATTATAATTAAAAAAGGGAGAATGTTATGACTGCTTATGTTGAAGAAATGTTTTCGGTAAGACAGCGCCCGTGGCATGGTATTGGATCTGTATTGGACGAGGCGCCCAGTGTTGAGGATGCCATCAAAATGGCAAAGTTAAATTGGAGAGCAGAGCTGGTTCCAATTAAGGCTGTTTGGAAAACTGAAGATGTATCCCAGGAAGTGGAGGTTCCCAATCGGTTTGCTATTTGCAGAATGAGAGAACCGGATTTTATCGATGGGAATCATATTAAAAATGTATTTTCGGCTGTTGTGACGGAAAAGTACGGACTGTTGCAAAATTCAGAAGCGTTTAACTTTTTTCAGGATATACTGGATGAATTTCCAAGCGTAAAGTTGGATACTGCTGGATGTTTAAAAGATGGAGAGGTTACATGGATACTTGCGGATATTGGTGAAGAAATAAATCTCGGGATGAATCCCAATGGTAATGATGTGGTAAAAAAGTATTTGCTATTAAGTAATTCTTATAATGGTAAATGGTCGGTAAAGGTTTCGTTTACCCCGGTCAGGGTTGTATGTTGGAATACACTATCTATTGCTGTGGCCGATGTGGATATTAAATTTCCTCACCGTAAGAATGTAAAGGATATGCTTGACAAGGCGAAGTTCGATTTTTATAGCACACTTCATACTTATGAAGAAATTGGCAGACTGTATAATAATATGAAGAAGTTTGTCCCAACTGATCAGGAAATTGATTCGGCGATTAATTTCATGATTCCGATAGATACTGGTATAAATTATACTGATCGTCAACTTCGTCGGATCCAGAGTCAACGCGAGATAGTTTTCAAAAATTTCGAGACAGAAGCGTTGCTTTCAAATAATACAGTCTGGGGATTGTATAATGCGATGACAGGGTATGTTGACCATGATATGAAAACACGAAAAGATCCATTGGAAAAACTACACAGCATTTGGTTTGCAACCGGGGCAAAACGTAAAACGGATGCCCTGGATTATTTTGTTCGTCAATACGTACATGCTGATGGGTTAGATGGTTGGTTAAAAGGAGTAAAGAATGATAACTGATTCGTTAGGTATCAAGGGCTGGCCAATGATGCTGGATAGAATGCTTACTGTGGCTATTATTACCGGCGATCCAATATTAATGATCAGTAAATATGGCCAAGGCAAGACTGCTCTTGTTGATCGGCTAGGATATGTAATTGTAAATGGTCTTGAAAAATTGTATCCACAGGAAGAATTGCTGGCTGTAGTACTAAATGCTTCTACGGCAAATCCGCAGGATTGGGCTGGGTATTTAATCCCGCCAAAAGAAATCTTAGATAGTAATCAGAAGATGAATCTGGTCTTATCACCTAAGAGCCTGATCAATGCAGTATTGATAGCAATTGATGAGATCTCGCGGGCAGAAAGCAGAAATCAGAATAACATTCTATCGCTGATTCAAGAGCGACGTGTAGATGGCTATAATACAAAATGTGAGTATTTGTTTGCCATGATGAACCCGGTAATGGCAGATGAAATTGATGAGGGAAGTGAACCGTTGATTGCCCCGGTGGCCGATCGATTTGCGTTACTGGTTGAGCCGCCTGAGTTTGGAGAGATGGGCGCTGAAAAAAGAAAGGAAGTGATTCTTAGTGCGTCCACGCCGAATAATATACAGAATGTATTCGCTGGCAATGATAAGAAGCTTGGGGACAACAGATATGTGGTTTCTGACAATATTGTTGAATCATTGTGGAAATTTTTTGGGGAGGTAAAGTCTATTTTTAATAATATCTTTGCCAAAGACAAGAAGATAGTGGGCGCAGTTGCTGACTATGTTGATTTATTTGCCATGACGTTAAAAGAAAATAAGGAATGTAAATATTATATCTCTGGCAGGCGTACTGGCATGATGGTTCGTTCCATTATAGCGAATTATGCAGTAGGAATTGCGTATGGTAGGGGTGATCTGCAGGCCGCGGCTCTTGAAGTAGTGCATTGTTCCATGATGAATAAAGCTATGGGTATTACTCATAATCCAAATGTTGTCATGAGCGCTCATGCGGTAGCTGTAAAATACCTTGCGTCCGGTTCAACATTACTGATGACCATTATGAATGAGCCTGATAAATGGAAACGGTTAAAAATGGCTATCGAAGGAAAGTTGAAACCCGATGAATTTACAAGGTTATATAAAGATGTTATCAATATGTATGACGATTCAACATATGCCGATGAAATTATCGGGTTTGCGTTGTTCAACTATCTGGAAAAGAAAATATCAAAACACGAACTGTCAATGATTGGTATGAAAATCATGCAAATATGCGCTGATCCAATTACAGAGATAGGATTGCCACTTACTGGTGACTCGATAAAAATTATTACCACTAAAAATGATCAGCGCCGCAATAATATTGCCATTCTTTCAAGGTATATTAGCGAACATGATGGCGGCCTGGTAACTGACGTGTGGGATCGTGTTGCCAATGTGTATGATATGGCCGTTTCAATTATTAAATCGAAAGATCGGAGTCAAAATGCGTAGTTGTGTATATTGTTTGATTAATGATGATTATCGCGATAGGGTATGGCGCAAAAAGGATATTGAGATTCTTGATAGTGATATTAATGGTATGGCCGGTATTGGTATATGCCCAATACCGGCAACAGACGACATAACATATGTTAAGAATGTTGCTATGAGCGAACACACTCTTACCAAGGTGTTATATGATGTATTGCCCAATAATGTTAGTATAAGAAAAAATATTCTCAATTATTATGGGTCACAGAAGGACCCCAACCATGCGACAGTTCAGGATGTTATGGAATTGATGAGAAGTGGTGCGGAAAAAGATAAGTTGGTATCATATGAGGACGAATTATATGTGCTTGGTATTTATAAACCAGACTGGTTTGAATATGTGAATTGCCATGGTCACACTATTGCCTGTATTAAATCTGAAGCAATTGGGTTTAAAATATTACCAGAAGGCAAAGAGGTGATTTATATAGATAAATGTGGGTATGTTTCTGATGGCAAGTTTATAGAACCCGATATATTTTATGGCAATCTGGTTGAATTTAATCCAATAAATGATTCTCTGGCCATTAAAGTGGATTCACCATTTAATCTGATTGGAAAAATTGATCTAACTGAATTTGTGGAGCCAAAACAGCCTAATAGAGCATGGCTAAAATCTATTTGTCATAAACTGAACATATCGGAAAATGTTGATCCAAATATGGATGTTGCTGTTAATATGGATGTTGCTATTAATAAAGTCTATGAAACCCTTAACAACATTGCTGAAACAGTTAAAATCAATAGGCCGTTATTATTGTTAGGCCAGAAATATGTTGAGGCATTACAAATACCGACCGCTAAAATAAAGAACATTCAAAGCGCTGAAGCAATTGGATATGTTGCAAGGCGAAATGGAAATGTTATTGTTTCGGGTAACCCATTGTTTACAGGTCGTACATTAGAGGATGGTGCAATATGGTATCTGGCAGAGTTGAAGACGGATTAGAACGGATAGTTTGGCCGGAGCGATTTGATGATGATTTTATAATCAATCTTGTAAATGCGCTTCCATTCGATGTTCATACTCTATTTGGATTGGTTGAGATTTTCTCGATTGAATATAGTGAGCGGGTTCCAACCGCGAGTATGTATCTTTCCGGCGCCCCCAAGATATATATAAATAGAGATTGGGCAAATAAGTGGGTATATACCTGGACGGATATGGCGGCAGTTGTATATCATGAGATCGTTCATAAAATGCTGTACCATGCAAAAGAGGATATTGAATCTTTGGTTGATATGAAACTAAATGGTAATCAGAAGAATCTACTACTTGATATACGGGTTCAGGGGTTAGCGTATCAGGTTATGGATAATATGGTTTATCAGGTTATTTGGAAGCGACTATATGGAGAGTATAAATACCCGGTTAATCTATTATATAGCGGAACAGTCTATAACGATTATCAGATCAAACGATTACATGAAAATATCTATTCTCCATTTGGTATATCGTTAGCAGAGGTGGCACGATTTATATTCGATAGACCGGATGATGAGAAAAAATCCGACAATGAGTTGCAAGGTCAAGATCAAGGTAAGGGTCAAGACCAAGACCAAGGTCAAGATCAAGGTAAGGGTCAAGACCAAGACCAAGGTCAAGATCAAGGTAAGGGTCAAGACCAAGATCAAAAGGTAATATTTGTTGGTAGTCACGATGAGGATGAAGAAATGCGAATACCAACCGAAGGTATGATTAACCATATTAATGAAATGCGTGAAAAGATTAAGTCGCGTTTCGGTGAATATGTGGAACAAAAAAAGAAGGATCAATATCTGCGTAATATCAAAATGTCTTCCAATAACAGAGAAGATAATATGAAGTCATGGTCATTATCAAATTCAAGATACATGCTTGATTTGGATAAAGTAGAGAGTATGTATTTGGCCGACCAGATAATGAAAAAGAGATTAACCATGATTGCCACGGAAAGTTTTGAGCTACGCGCCAAGAAGTCTATCAAGGCAATGTTTCCATCCAAGATCGATCTAAGCACTGCGCCGAACTTTCTTGATAAACGCGCCATATCGCTTTATTCAAGAGGAGTGTGGCCATTATATTTTAATACGCCAATTGATGATCCGCGTGGTCTATGCCATATTTATATAGACAATTCTGGTTCTCAAGCACATGTAATCGCGTTTGTTGTCAAATTATTTTCCGAAATGAGGCGATATTTGCATAATGAGGTTCACTTCTTTAGTACGATAATATGGACTACCAATTATCATAAGATGTGCCCGGGCATGGCGATGGAGACATCCGGCGGAACAGATATGGATGTTGTGATTAGTCATGCTATTAAAAACAGACATAAGAAATGTATGATCATTACAGACGGCTTTGGGTCGCCAATAAGTGATGTGCATATTCTTGAATCTAAGAAAATCAAGCAGAAGTATTTGATTGGATTTACGGAAGATACTTATGGCACAGCATTCGATCCTATAACATGGCGAAAATTTATTATCCCAAAATCTGAGGAATCCAATGATCAGTAATAACGTTAAAGAGGAGATCAAACAACGAGTAAACATAGTTGATGTAATTGGTGAGCGCGTTCAGCTCAAGAAAAGGGGCAAGGACTATTTTGGCCTTTGCCCCTTTCATGTTGAGAAGACGCCATCATTTAGTATCAATGAAAGTGGCCAATATTATTATTGTTATGGTTGTGGAGCTGGCGGAGACGTGATTGAATTTATAAGAAACTATGAATCGCTCAGTTTTTATGAATCTATGGAAATATTAGCCAAGATAGCTGGGGTTTTCCTTGAAGAAGAAGATGGATCTGATAAAGAAAGGACGGCGCTTGAATTGCTTGGTCGTATCTCTGATATTTATTATGAGGATGGACTGGATGTTATTGAGACAAACCTTGCGGAACGAGGCATATCAGAAGAGCTGCATAGTAAATTCAGAATCGGATATTGTCACAATTGGGAAGAAAAATCCAGGAAATTTAAAAGCCATGAGATCGATATAATGAAAGAGATTGGTATATTATCTGAATTTAATGGTGCAGTATGTGAGTTTTTTGATGAACGTATCGTATTCCCAATTGTACATGGTAAATATCCAATTGCATTTGGTGGTCGCAGGACAAAGGATTATCAATCTGCAAAATATATCAATTCGAAAACATCGTATATCTATAATAAATCAAGCTCGTTATTTGGGTGGTCGCTTGCTAAAAAAGAAATACGTACGGCAAAAATAGCTAATGTTGTAGAAGGGTATTATGATGTATTGGCAATGCACGCGGCTGGTATTAATAATGTTGTATCCCCATGCGGGACAGGTTTTACTGAGGGGCAGGCAAAGATGATTACAAGGCTCACAAACTCAATTTGTTTCGCGTATGATGGGGATAGCGCTGGCGTAAGGTCGACGTATAAATCTGTATTAATTGCCCTAAAGCACGGCCTAATACCTTATATTGTTCGATGGCCGTCTGGCGAAGATCCGAATTCTTACTTATTGAAGAATGGGTTAGAGGCATTGCCTTGGTATATTGAAAATAATAAGATGGTTTTTTATGATTATTACCATGCTTTGTTGGAAAAATATCCGGTTGAAAAGAGGATAATATTTATAAAAGACATTACCAGATCAATTCTTGGAATCATTGATAATGTTACCAAGGAGGTAATTCGGGACGCATTTGAAAAAAAATTTAATATTAATAAGGGAATAAAAAACTACATTAAAAAAGATGTTGTTTCCGGCATGGTTGATGAAACGATCTATATTCAGATCATTGCTCATATGTTGTGTCCGAAGTATAAATCACGTCTTATCAAGATAGCCGAAGAATGTGAGTTTAAACAGATAGCCCCGATATTTGAGTTTATTATCCAATGTCATAAAGATAAGGTACAGTGTACAATAGACGATATTGAAGCGAAATTTCCTAATTATAAGGCTGACATAGACGCCATAAGAAACTTATCTACTATTATGACTGATGCAACTACTTTCGAGATAGCAAGAAAAATGAAGATAATGGCCTATAAAAGAAAGTTAGCCGAATTAAATTCAACATTAATCAAGGGTGATGGAGATAGTTTAGCAATTGAGGATGAGATTGCCACTATTAATGACAATATTGAATTATTGGATAGGCTTACTTATGAACCATCCTTTCGCTGAAAACAGACCAAAATAAGTGTCCGCCGGGTGGACGCAAAATAAAAAAAGATAAAATAAAAACGTATTTGTAAAAATGGAGTGCTTCTTAGAAATATTCTTCACAGAATAATAATTTTTTAGAAAGGAGATATAATGTCTGGTAGGATTGAGTATTATAGTTATTCGACATTACAGATGGTAAAATGTAAAAGGTTGATTGATCTTAGGCGTAAATATAAAGTTGAGCCGATAAGGTATACCAGATTGTGTGCGCGTATCATTGGTAAATTATTTCATACTGGTTTAAAAGCAATGTATGAAGAATCGTTAAAAGAGTATAATATGGATTCGCTTATCGACGATAGTATTCTTCAGGCCGGTATCAAAGCTATTAATGAAGAAAGCGATATGTATCGCAAAACGGTTGTTGCAGATGAAGAAAGTGATCCGTTAAAATTTAAACGTCAAATGGATATTGATTTTGGAATTCCGATCGTTATGCTTAAGGGATACTATAAGCACATTTTTATGAAAGAAAGGTTTGAAGTTGTGTACCCCGAGCAAAAAATTATAGTCCGCGTAGTTACTCCGAGTGGAAGAAAGTCACCGGTTATGAGATATCGCCTGGTGATTGACAAAATTATTCGGAATACTGTGGGTGATAATTATTTGTATTTAGACGAAGTGAAGACAGCTGCGAGATGGGGAGTGAGAGAGGATCGTTATCTGGCAATTGATGAACAGACCACATCGTATATGTGGGCATGTAAACAGGCTGGATTGGATATTGCCGGTGTATCCTATACTGTATGTTTGAAGCCAACCTCGTTTCCAAATCTTACCGACGAAGCTAAAAAGAAAAAGGCGGCGATGAAAAAGGAGGGTATTGAGTATAAGTATACCATCAATGATTATGAAACCCCACAGGAATATTTGGCAAGGATAGAAATCGAATACTTGAATGATCCGGGGCGTTTTATCAGAAAGACCTATTACCGTACGCCACAGCAGATCGATGAATTCGAGAAAGAGTTGTATCGAAAATGTATTCACTTTAAAAATTTGGAGAAAATGGGCACATTCAAGAATACCTCGGTTTGGGAATGTCCTGATTGTGATGGATACGATTTCTGTAAAAACGGTGGCAGTGAGGAAAGTTTAATGAGGTGGTATACCGAGAGAGCGTCTAATGCATGGGATGAAGAAAATATTATCACAGATTATTAAAGGAGTAAATTATGGCCGTAGCAAATGTGTCACATGATAAGGGCGGAAAGATTATTACGAAAGTTCCGATACGATTTAAGATTTCGCTAGGCCTGCCTGGCGTATTTGGAGATGGGAAAACGAATAAACCGAAGACCGCACAGAAACTATATTATTTTTTACCTCAATCAAGAGATGAAAACGGTGAATGGGCATACGATTCAGGGTTGGCTAAAGAGCTGTTTGGCGAAACCGATGGTAAGTCCCTGAAAGAATTGTTGCCGCGTGAGATTGAGATCCAATTGATTGGTGGCAATATTAATAATATGGTCAAATCGGACTTATTTTTCTGGGATACGTCGATAGGAATGAAGTGTTCCTGCGGAACTACTGATAGGTATTTAAAAGAGTGGTGTTATCGAAATGATGTTAAATGGGCGCCGCCACTATCAGAAGTTCAGTCAGAAGCAGAGATGAAATATTTGATCAAGACCGGTGAAATTTCACAACGTCTTAATGTTTTTCTTGATGAAGCTACAAAAATGGTTGAAGTATGCAAAAAGGCACAGACAAAGAAAGGCGCTGATTATGAATTATCAGTATCACATTTTATCCGGGCGTCATGTGCATCGAGAATGTCAAAGGGTGAATATAAACCATACCCATGTTTATATTGGCGATGCCCAGACTATCTTGATAAGCTTTGTAAATTAAATATACGATTCTTTTTTACGTTTAAGAATCATGATATTGGCGATGCGGTTGTATTGGTTACAACTTCAAGAAAGATATTACAACAAATTCAATGGGGTTTGAATAATATAGCGCAGAGAGTTGTGGATGGTAAATCTCATAATAATGTACCATTGACCCTACACGGCGTTCCGATGCGCTTGGTTGGCCAAGTAGAAAAATCATATTATCCGGACAAAACCGGGAAACAGCATGCCACGAAGGTATTTATGGTGTTCTTGAAGGGGCCATCGGATAACATGATTGAATCTGCAAAGCAGATACTTGATCGCGCAAGAGAGGTGGCGGAATATTACTCTGGTGCAATTGATATTGAATTTGATGAAGGTGATGATCTCATTCTGGCAAAGGAGAGAATTCAGGAATTTAGTGATGCTGGTATGAGGGCTAAGAAACGTCTCGATAGCATTGACAAACAGTCTTCTATGCCTGAATTTAAGCTAGAACCTGAAATACCGAAAATCATAGCCGATACGCCAGATATAGAATATCTTAAAAGAATAAATCTGGCGGTTGAAAAAGATCCGGATAATGTTAAGGCGGGTTTAATCAGGAAGGTTGGCGAAGCGCTGAAAGATATGATGGATAACCCACAGATGAAGAAATTTAAAACTGCTTACCTGAAATCAGTTGAGAGCCAGGAGGTTACTGTTGAGAAAATATTAAGCATTCAGACTCACTTGGATAACCTTGGTGTAAAAATTAATGTTCAGGAAGAATATGATAAGTTAAAAGATGGCCAGTTGCCAAAACTGACTAAAACCAAAAAAGAAAAGGAGAATTGATTATGAAAGCAACAAAATGGGGAGATGTACCTTCTGGGCAATCGAACAAAAAATATGTTGATGCCGCAGGAACGTATGTATTTATTATTGAAAAAGCGTGGGATTCGCTATTCGCTCCGGCTGGCGAGACGATGCAACGTCATATTGGTCTGATGGCCAAAGTTGTTGGGCCAAAGAATAGCCTACAGGTGGGAAGACTGATTAGGGTAAGGTTGTTCATCGGATCAGAGGCTGCTCAATCTGTTACAAAGGGCGCTCTGGAACGAATGAATATTAGTATCGATCCGGAAACATCACCTGAAGATGGCCTCTCTGTTGAGGAACTGATTGGTGTATATTTTCAGGGTATCGTTGAGGAAACTGATACTCTCACGAAGGATGGAACGCCATTCGTTGAGATCAAGGGATGGAATATTACCGAGGCGCATGGCGAATTTAATAATAATCCACGTGAGATTACGGTTGACAATAAAGGAGAAATATCGAAGCGTTACTATTCGGAGGAAGCTACAAAGCGCGAATCGAGAATTAAAACATCGGCTGTTTCCGATGAGGAGATTCCGTTTTAGTTGGTTCCGGAGGGCTGGGGGCGCTGGACCCCCAGCCCAAGTCTTTTTGAAAGGGATTTATCATGGATACGTCTGTATTGAGAACTTTTAAAAGTTTATCTATTGTTCATCTATGGTTATTTATTTTTTTACGTAGTCTATGTGATAAAAATGGGAATGTTAAGCAAAACTATACTGCGATTCAAAATTTGATTCGTGGTGCGAGAATAGGGGAAAATACTGGTCTTGATTTGACGATTCAGCAGATTAGGGAAAAGCTGGGAGAACTGGCGTATCTTGGTATAATCAGATCCAAAGAAGGTGAGATATTTGATGATACGAAAAGATACGTTGCACCTTTGTATCCAATAAGACTGAGTAAAGAATACCTGGTTATAACACCGAATGATCCTGGGGCATTCAATCAGGAAGAATTATATCTATTAAAAGAACGCGAAAAGAATAGAGACGAACACATAAAGCATCTAAACGCAACTATTAAAAAACTGAGAGAGGAAAATAAATTAATCAAGGCTGGTAATCCACAAGAATTTAAAACCGTTAAAAAAGATGGCACGGTTGATCAACGTGGAATGGAGTTTCAGAGACTATGGGCATGGTTTACAATTTTAGGTATACAGCAAGCATTTCAAAAGATCGTATCTGATAGTGAACCAGAAGAATATAAAATGATGCCAGATTATAGGATAATGGCCGTATGGTTGTCTGTTTATGGCCTTGAAATGATTGAGGCATTATTATTGAAAATGTATATGAACAATAAGGCCAATGAAATAAAATCAACGGCTGGTACTGATTGGCCGAATAGTATTATCAGATATATTTATGGTTCATTAAAGGGCATGAAAGAAAAACAACCTAGAAGCGGAAAGGAAGATAATAATGAAACCTGGCGAAAAAGATACGTCCCAGCAGGTGGATGGAAAGATAACGATTAGTGATGTGGAAAAAATTAATGGCGGATGTGATCGATGTGGTGCGTTTGGAAAAACATTATATCCCATTGAAATTATGGAAGATGGATTTTCCAAAAAAGTATACTACTGTACTGATTGCATAGAATTGAACGATAAAGAGTATGCTCAGTATGAAATTGAAGAACGGCGACGATCGTTAATCGCAAAATATTTGATAGACAGTGGAATTCCAAAAATGTTCGAATTTATTCAATTCAAGGATTTCACTATTCCGCCAGAGCCATATAGTGATATTAATCGATCACATATTAATAATATGGGGATTACTAAAGAAAAGGTTTTAAAAATATATAGCCATATTGCAGGTGGTGAGCAGAGAATGTCTGTATTTAGCGGGCCGTATGGAACTGGCAAGAGCCTACTTGCCGTGGCAATGATGCGCCATCTTATCGTTGAACTATGTAAGCCTGCAAAATTTTATCATTGTGGACGCTTGGTACGCTCAATGATGGACAATGCGCTATATAATGAATATCTGCTTCATATGGAAATGTATGATCTAATTGTTCTTGATGAAGTAGAGCAGGCAACCGCATCAGAATTTACGATAAAGACTTTATCTGATATCATTAATATGGTATATATAAACAAGAAATCAATAATTCTAACTACTAATTGTACTGAAAAAGAATTGGTAAAAAAATACTTAGGAGAAAGAGGCTATGACCGAATATGCGAATCGCCAGATAGTTACATTAAATTTGAATGGCCATCCTTCAGAGGTAGAAAAATATAACTATGATCGATTGCTTAAAAAACTTAATCCCCAGCAAAGAAATGCAGTATTTCACCAAGACGGTCCATGCGCAGTTATATCTGTACCGGGATCTGGTAAAACTGCATGTCTTACATTAAGGTTTATTAGGCTGATTAAAAATAATATTGAACCTGAACGTATTATGTGTTGTACATTTACCAAGAAAGCTGCAATAGAAATGAAGGAGAGAATAATATACGGGTTAAATCGTGTAGATATTCCCCCACTGTCATATATCGGAACAATGCATTCATTATTCCTTAGAATGCTTAAAGAGCATCCTAAATATTATAAAGATGTGACTGTTTGCAGTAGAGAATTTAGTAGAACAAAATACATTGCAAAAGCCGCCGAGAAGATTGGCGACCCTCCGGAATCACCGAAAGTTAATGAAATACTCAGATGGATTAGTTACGCCAAAAATAATTTGATGGATCCGACGCAATTAAAACAATACATTGCCGAACATAAGATTAAAGTAAATATTAATGCCGATAACGCTGTGCCTGTTAAGGGTAGTATTGAACATTACTATGCATTATACGAAGACAATAAAATGCAAGAAGGATCTATTGATTATGATGATATGATTTATCAAACGTGGGATATGTTTAAACACTATCCAGGCACATTGAAGAGGTGGCAAGAATCTTTTGATTACATCATGATAGATGAATTCCAAGACATTAATAGGGCCCAGTGGGAAGTGATTAAAATGTTAATCGGGACTAAAAAAAATCTATTTATTGTTGGAGATGGCAATCAATCGATTTATGGGTTCCGAGGCTCAAGCCCAGAATTTCTTTTTAATATTCAACGCGAACTAGGTGATAGCGTGCGAATAATTAATATGAATACAAATTATCGGTCCGGGAAAAAGATTATTGATGTTGCGAATGTGATAATGAATAACATGACTTATAAATCTGCAGAAATTGTTGGATCGAATACTGATGGATTGGTCAATTACAATGTTTATCCAACAGATATGGCTGAGGCTGATATTGTATGTAAAAAAATAGTATCGCTTATTGAACAGGGCGTTAATCCCGAACAAATCGCGGTAATTTATCGGATGAATGCATGCGCTGCGCCATATGAATTAGGACTAGCTATTGATGGAGTAAAGTTTTATTCGAAAAGCGGCGATGGATTTTTTGGTATGAGTGTCGTAAAAGATGTTATTGCATATTTACGCGCGGCAGTTTTGGATGATATATCGTGCCTATCGAGGATTATAAATATTCCTAATCGTTATTTGGGCAAGGCGTTTATAGCTGAATGGAAAAGGGCAATAGACTCAGGTATAGATCCAAAAGAAGCGCTGCTAATGCAGTATTCATTTAAATATTGGGAAAAGGGAGCCTCTGACTTATATTATCATTTGGATATGATATCAAGAGAGTCATTTAATGCAGAAAAAGCTATAAAATATATTTGCAATAACATCAAATATCGTGACTGGATAAATAATAAATGTTCAGATGATAATGTTGTTAATAAATCATACGATGACATATTGCTCGAGCTACAATATATTGGTACTAAATATGGTTCGGTTATGGCATTATTGGAAGTTATTGGCGGAGCCGGAAAATCTTTTAAAAAGACTAAAGATGACGCCGTTACTTTGACAACAATTCATGGTAGTAAGGGGCTTGAATTTGACCATATATTTTTTGTTGCGTTAGATCAAGGAATTATACCCCATAATAATTCAGTTGATATAGATGAAGAGCGCCGTATGTTCTATGTTGGCGTAACTCGTGCAAGAAAACAGCTGTTTTTATCTGGGAGTGTAAAATTTGTATCTAGAAATATTCAAAAGAAAGAATCTGAATTCATTACAGAATGTAAGGGAGCGTTGAATGGGTGTATTGGCCAAAGCGGAGATGAATGTAGTTAGCGCTGTATTTAATAATTGCACTCTAATTAATACGGTTATTGAGAGGGCAAGCTTTGAGTACTTCTCGCATCCCAATGATAAAATATTAAAGGCAATACATGATATTAAAAATGGCTCAATATTGCGGTATAAGCGAGTTTCAGTGCTTACAGTTTGGAGAGTACTTGAACAGAGCGGTTATGAAATAGATAAGGATTACATTACTAAAGTAGCGTCAAGAGTTGTTCCTGATCAAGATTTCTTTGATAGCTTAATGATAGTTGCAGAAAATGGAGTCAGGTCATATGTTGCTGGTTCGTTAAAAAGAATTGAAGAATCTGTTTTAGACGATCAGCCACTAGTTGACATAATGGCTGGTGTGGATTTATGCAGGCGCTCATTTTCGAATAGCCTTGATAGGCTGTATAAAACCAGCTCTGTTGCAGATGGGCTAAAGGCAGTGGATGATTGGGTGCGCAGTATTTCAGAAAATAGGGGCGCTCTTACTGGTGTATCAAGTGGTTATAAACGTATTGACACAATGACTGGTGGCTGGCAGTTTTCCGATTTTATTGTTATTGGCGGTAGACCATCGATGGGGAAAACGGCGCTTGCGCTTGGTATGGCAAAAAATAGTATTGATATTTACAGCAAGGTTCCGGCGTATTATTCATATGAAATGGATATGAGATCGCTATTACTAAGGATAATTTGCCAAGAAGCCGGTGTTCAATCCAGTAGGCTTCGTCAAGGTAAAATTGACGAGCCTGAATATAATCGTATGAAAGTTGTGATTGATCAATATATGTCTAAAATCGATGATAACAAGATTATCATCGATGATCATATATATCCATTGCCAATTTTATTATCAAAAATGGAAACGGCTCTTATGGGGATAGCAGATTATGCGATTGTTGATTATATGCAACTAATTCCGGTCAGGGGTCGTAGTCGCGAAGAAGAAGTGAGTGAAATATCACGCAGCTTTAAATCGCTTGCAAAGAAAACCAGGAAACCGATCATAGCATTGTCTCAATTATCGCGCCGGTCGGTTAGAAAGGGCGTTAAGGTTAGCGCGCCAGCGTTGGATGATTTACGTGAAAGTGGTGCGATTGAACAAGATGCGGATGTGGTAATGTTTGTTCACAGACCATACTATTATGGAATTAAAGAAGTTGGTGGTCGATCAATGCTTAACATTGCCGAAATACATATTGCTAAACAACGAAACGGACCGACTGGGATGGTGGAATTAATCTGGATACCGGAATACAGTTCTTTCGCTAATCCATCGGTGAAGTGGGCGGAGGTAAAATGAGGATAATAACGTCCGAAGAATTGGAAACACTCATTTCTGGAAATATCATTGATAATATGCGATCTAAAGAATGGCTTAGTGTTGTAAGGATGTTACCGTGTATGTATCCTGGGTGTAGAATTGTGCACGCTGGGACCGCACATCATTTGTATAATAGGGGATTATCTGCGATATGTAGTGATTATCTTACTATGCCGCTATGTATTAAACATCATGTATTTGGTGATGGTTCGATAAGGCCAGTTCAACAAATTAGTGATGAGGAGTTTAGTAAAATATTTGGTATGAACAAGGCTGATATTGCGAGAAGGGTATATATTGTAGTTGTAAATGCGATTAAAACTAAATTGTTAATTTGAGGAGCGAAAAATGACAAGCAAAGACAAAACAGAAGTGTTACCGGTTGTTGGAATGGAGCCAAGAATAACTCTGTCTCAATTTACCGAGGAAGAGGTTGAGAAGGCGAGAGAAGAAGCGAAAGCAATTAAACGTGACCTTGCAATGGCAAGTCGAATGACGTTTAGATCTGTTGGGCGAATCTACGAGTTTCGTGAAAATATGGGACCCGAGAAACTAGGTTTTAATGGCGAGATTCCGTGGCACGACTTTATTAAATCCATCGGTTACAGCCCATCAACCTATTACAAATACTTTGGCATTTACGAAACGCTAACGCTGAAGTTAGGGGTTTCGTTAAAGGAATATGAACATTTAGATCTTGGAAAAGTGTACTCATTAAAAATACTGGCGGACCAAGCCGAACAATCAAAATTGGAAGCAGACCAGAAAAGAGACGTTATAGTTAAGTTTATTGAAAATGTCGAGCAGTTGACGGGCAAAGACCTGCAGAATAGTGTCAATGAAAAAATCGATGAAATCCGGATACTTGGTGGTGAAATTGAGCAAAAACCCGAAAAAAATACGCCAAAAGAACCCTTACTTAATTATTTAAGGCCTGGGACATACAAGCTTATGCCACTGCATACGGTTGATGCAAATATTGATCCAAAGAGAAACCGTAGTAATCTTGAAAAACTGCCGCGCGTAAATGCAACATGGTACTACTCTAAGGAAGCTGGCGAGATAGTGCTGGAGATATATTAGATGGATTATTGTGGTATTAAGCCAATTGATTATATGCTTAATGGGTTAAGGCCAGGAGCGTTTGTCCAATTTGTTTCGAACCATAATGTTGAATTGTCCTGGATTGCCCTAAATATTGCGAATGCATTTGATAGTGGTATCGTATACTTTGATATCAACAAATCATTGAATTTAGGTGTTGCTAAAAATATATTTGGGCCTAAGCTAAAAGAAGTGTACGTTGTAAGTAAGAATGGTAATGACGCGTTGAGCATATTGAAAATCCTTACTGCAATTGAGGGTATAAAAATTGTGATATTTGATGATATTTCCTCATTTGTAAGCAATGCAGAGCAGGGTGGAAATGGTGACGAATTGGACACAATTGAACAATTGTCCAGAGCTATGATCACAGTGCGGGAGCATTGCAGATCGAACGGGATACGAATGATATGGCTTAACCGTGTTAAGTATAGTGAAAAAAACGGTACATCGGTATATGGTGGAAAATATATACTACACAAAATTCCATTAACTGTCTTATTTGAAAGATTGAGGCTGATTAAGATGCAGAAGAATATTGGATATGAGTATGTTGCGAGTGTGATTGAAAGCGATATTAGATTTTCAGGTAGATCTACCACTATTCCTATTATGGACTATGTGATAAATACTCCGCTTTGGATATTTAACGAATCACGAAAACATAATATTATTAAAGATGCGTCTGGAGTCTATCGATACAGGAATACTGATTATGGAGAACGCGACCTGTTCAATCTGATAAAATCTGATAGTAAAGTAGCCGATGAATTGTTATTAATGATTGATGTTAAGTGGAAAAAATGGTTAGGAGATTCATAATGCCATGCAATAAGCGCGTACAATATGCCGATATACTTACAAATCCTGCAAGAAATGTAGATACGATAAAGAAAATTGACGAACAATTGCTATTAATTAACTTGCATTTATTGAAACTCGGGGTTATACTAGATGGTAGTAAAAAGCATTATAATTCAAGAAAGATGATGCGGTACGTTTCAAGAAGTATTCCAATGAAGGCCACGATAGTTCAATGCCTGCGAAATTTGGGAGGTGAGATAACGCTGGCCGAAATGAGTAATATCTCTGTATGTAAAAAAATAAAAAACAATCTTAATCTGTCATTTCTTTCTGTATTTATTATGCTAACCAGAAAAAGACGGTTGGGGCCATATCACTTCATTAAAATATTGGATTATATTGGTAAATATTCGTCAACAAAGATTACGACAGATCATATTAGGATGATGATTAAAGAAATATTTGCCAGCGCACAAATAGTGGGGTAGAAATGCAGATAATTAAATCAGAGAATTTTGGCGTAATTGTTATATGTGATAGTGCCGATGAATATAGTCAAGCGTCTAAAAAAGCCGATGAGTTAGAGGCTTGTTTGTATACAAGAAGGGAGATTGAATTTTTGAAAAGCGATCTTAAAAATTATACCAAGGAAGAGCGAGATAAGATGTTGAAAATGATTACAGATGCAAAGAAGATATTTTTGGGCTTTTTGATTATACCCAATGATTGGAACGCAAAATGATAGGAGCGCAGGTAATAAACCGGGACGAGATCGCAAGATCATGGATATTTTGGTTGATGGATAAAATTAGGGCATCGTTACATACGTCAAATATGCTTTTAGCTACGGTTTGTAAAAATAAAATGGAGGAAGTCGTTACAAATATATATCAAGTCAGTAATAATGACATAAAAAAGCATTATGACGATTTGCGTAATTATGCATATCACCATATTACCGATATGATTGGGTTGAGAGAACCGCTGGTGGTTTGTGTTGCATTTAGAAATATGGTGGTAACAGATGATCTTGGCTTGAGGTATGAGCGTGAAAATGGAAAAGGATTCACAATATATTGTGAACCATGTGATATAAATAAACCATCACAGATAGCATGGATGTCTGATTTATCGAAGCGAAGTTGTGTTCTTGGAGAAGGTAAAATACGCGACTGGGGAAGATACGTTGAATACTGTACCAATATTGACGATATTGATCGTGTATCAGAAATAATGAATTTAGCCAGTAGGGGACAAATTAATGGGGCAGTCAACTGAAAAATTTGGTGTTAGTGCAGAAGATATTTTGTGTAAATATTGTAAGGGCATTGGGTGCCAGCATTGTGGAATGACAGGCAGAAAAACTGGCGAGATAAATCCACAAAAAGAGGCAAAGGCATTTGAAAAAGAAAGGGCGAATTATGAACGAGGAAAAGAAGCAAAGTAAAAAGTACACCTCGGAAGATATAATTATCGGCGGGATAATCACGCTGATAGGAATATCTTACTTGGTTGCGGTCGCGGTATTTGGTTCTGATAATGCATCCGTAAAATCAATCAGAACTAAAATAAAAAAAGTGACCGGTATAGATTTACTTGCTTGAATGATCCTCGGCGCTTGCGTCGAAACATTCGCTATAAAATTATTAATATTGGAGGTAACCATGAAATCAAAAATGGTTATAGTAGTATATCCTCGTAAAAAAAAATTAACAAAGGAACAGATAATTCGTGAGGTGGCGGTCAATAGCATACTTGCATTACTTAGTACTGGCGGAAGTATTAATACCGGCCGGCTAACATTTCAGCTAACAGAGTTGCCAATGAATCCAGGTATACCAATAGGATGGTTTGCCGGAGACAGCCAGTTCAATATCGAAGTGATTCGGATAATGAAAGAGCAGGATTTTAAAACGTTATATTACTGGTGTAAATCTGAGTCCGAAAAAGTACCGGTATCACTGGGTATTACGGATAAGGAGGAGTCGGTATTAGTAATCGGGCCTTATTGGGGAGATAAGATAGATAGCTTAATTTCAAGATCGATTTCATCTATATCCTCTGTGCGACCATTTACGACAGAAACGATAGCAAAAAAGGACTAAAAAATAGCATATGTATAATGAGAAGAAATACTTATTAGTGTCGACGTGAAAGCGTGCTGAGCTGATAAGTATTTCTCAAATATTTAAAAAACAGAAAAGGAGAAGCGCAATGGAAAAAGAACAACTTTTCATCGTATCCAAAGTCATCGTTGGACATGGTGGAGACAAAAAAGTTTTTTTGGCCAAAACAACAAAGTCGACATTTTGCCGTGACGTTGTTTTAAGGAGATGTCTTGATACATGGAACCTTGAGTTGGGGGATGTAATTGGATGCCTTCCGGCTGGAGAGTTGAAGGTTAGGGGAGATCTTATCTTTTTATGGATCCCGGTTAAAATGTATGAAAAAATTGGAAATCATGTGATTTCCGAAATATACGATCGGGATGCTGGCCACGTGTTTTCGAAAACAGGTTGTCGGATTGATGCTGGGTATGAGTCCAGAAGGGCATTATCCGGGCAGGAATGGCAATGTCGGGTTATGGAGATATATAATAATGAACCAGTATACTATCCGTTACAGTTAATATCTACGGTACAGGTAGATATACAACATGATAATGACGGTCATGTAGTATACGTCATACGGCGAATGTCTGGAGAGAAAGTTATCTCGTCGGCAATCAGAGTACGAGCAATTGTCGATAGCTGTACAATTGTTGGCAGTAAAATACTGGAGCGCTATGTATTTCCGGTACATCAGCTAGAGACGATTCAGGGCTCAGTATTTACAAGTCAGGAGATTGCAGGCGAATTATCAGGGTGTTTGATAATTGAGAGGGAACACTCTGTTCCTGATAAAGTTAATTACATAGGAGAGTAAAATGACGGATGCTTTAAATTTGTGTATTATTTGTCTTCAAATCATTACAATTTGGCTATTAGAAAAAGGAAAGAAGAGATCGCCTCGGTTGCCCAGAACTTTAAAAATGTTTAATCTTCTTAAAAGGAGAAAATATGAAAAAAATGTTTAAGGTAGATGTTGGAATTACAGCATCAGGTGTTCAATGCGCTGTTGCCGGAAAGATTAAGCCTGAGATGTACGATGTTTTTGTTTCTGATGTTGTGGTGAATTTCCCAATAATCCACCGGCGAAATGAGATGCCTAAAAGGGTTCTTGTGTATTACGAGGAACGCAATGGGATTGTTATCGAAACAACGGTAAAAGTTTTTCACCCAAAAATGCTGGAGGTCGCGAAAATGCACATGAATGCTAGGGAAAGCCTATTGGAACAGATGGGAAAAAATAAGGCAATCGCGGCTCATATGAGATGTGATCCGGCAGAAGTCGGAATAAAGCTCTTTGAGTGGGCACAGGGTAGGAATAAAGATGAGCAGTTCAGATATAGCAATCTCATTGATCAATATTTGGATGTTTACGAGACACTTTATGAGCCCATCGGAATCACTTCTCTGGTCGACATTAAGGTAATGTAATGATCTTAGCGAAGGCGCCAGACGGGTTTATTGTCGGACGAAATCTATCTGATATTATCGGCTTAAAGATAATTGACTATGTTTTTTGTGATATTTTATTTCTTTTTCCCGGAATGAAATATCTTGATAAAAAAATAACAGCATCAGATTGTGATCGATTTAATTCCGGACTGACAGCTATGGGCCGATTTGACTGTATACAAGACTCTCATGGAGATATTGCGCATATTAGATATGTTCCTTATTTCCATGAGAGTGGAAAATATTTTGCTTTGTGTGGTCAGCAGGGTGAATTTGAAGAGTGCAAGGTTGGCCCTACATTGCTTTGTCCAGAATGTCAGTATATGTATTGGCAAAGCATGGAAGGCATAAAAAGAAGGTGAATATGAAGAGGTTTAGAGGCAGTAGGATAAAACAGATCGAGCGCGTGCTTGATAAAAGTATGGTGACAATATGTTTTGAGGCCAGCGCCTTTGACAGTATTGATGATTATGTTAGGGGTATAGTTAAGAAACATAGTCTTGCACCGCGCCTCATAATACCTTTCAAGAGATCTATAAAAAGGATATTTATAGAAACTTATGGATATGAGTATTATCGCCTTCATATGACAATGGGGGGGAAGTATTTAAAAACTGCTGGGAAGTTTCTCGGGGTTGATCAATTCCAAGTAATTTCACATTTAATTAACCAAGATATTGATATTTGGATGTTTTGCAAAGCTGTATTTCCTAAAAATGTAAGGAAAGCATATTCTTGGTTTTATAACAATATAAAGCGCTTCTCCGGGCGTGGCTGTGCCGGTAGGTGCTGATGACTCTTTTGCCGGCACAGCTTAACTTTGAAAGGAGAGTAAAATAATGCCATTATATGAATATATATGTGAAAAATGTGGCAAGATTACCGCGGAAATAAAAAGTGTAGACGAACGATTAAATTGTCCAGAGTGTAAGTGTGGGGCAAAAATGGTACTAAAGATATCCGCCTCACGCTTAAAGTTTACCGGGACTGGCTTTCACAAGACAGACTACCATGAAACCGGGAGTAAATTTAAATGATAGCGTACAAATGTAAGAATTGTGGTATGCTAATGTATAATTATAATGCGTATCGTATTACAAAAAGGCGCTATCGGCGGACATGTGAATGTGGCGGTGCTATGTATTGTGTATATAATGATTACACGAAGTACAGGTATATTATTAAAAATAATTCCTGTAATCGCATAAGCATATTGTCGCCAGAGACTATCATACAGATTTGTCGATATTTAAGGTCTAATATAGAAAGGTATCAACGAAATAGACCGCAGGCGATAATTGATGTCATTAATTTAATGTATTATCGCAGATTTCCTTTTTCCAAGGCGCAAAGGCATTTAAAAGATGCGTATGGATATATGTTGTGGGAAAAGGTATTTAACCGTAATTTTCATCGCGCGTTGAGACATGTGATATTTTACAATTATGATAAAACCGACGTAGAGGTTCTTCTTCCTGCCCCAGCTAGCATTAGGCAATCCGGAATAATCTCCGGAGTTTGTCGTGTTAGCGGTCGCAATATTGTGGAAGAATGTCAGCGCAATGGATGGCGTTACTATGATGTTCATTGAGTAGCCAAGTGTGAAGTAATAAGTGGTAAAGGTCGAAGAAAGACGTCAACGGCGTCTCTGGCGAATGTCCAGCCGTGGTAGTACCCCGATAAAGTGATGTGAAAGTCGCGGTGTTGCGGAATTTGGTTACTCAGGTTATTTGAAAATTGATAAAAAATGGTGTAGCGACGTATTACGGCATTAAATTGGCCGCCAGGACTCGTTCAAGGAACGGAGCATATCGCTACACCTAGGATTGATGTGCGGCGTGGAGAGCATTCGCATGGCGATGTAAGTTCTCGAAGGTTGTGGATAGAGATCACCTGACAACCGAGGACACCCGAGAAGTTGTCACCCAAGACAACAGTGGTCAGATGGAAATTCTGAAGCTGGAATCAAGCCCAGTCACATCGTTCAATTGGAATATGATGCGGGCAATAAGAGTGGCGAAACTGGTAGACGCTATATACTCATATTAGTTGACAGTCTGACATACACAGTAGCACAGCTGTTTCAGATGTGTGGTTGAGCCAGTGCTCTGTGAACAATATGTATGTATGGTAACCTGGCTTGTGTGACGGACTATTATGGGTATGAAAACTAATAAGAAAGTCAACTCTTGGGACGGAGTAATAATATAATATGTAACCACATCTTCTGTCCAAATGGCTCTTGCGGGTAGAAACCCCGCCTCTTATTGCTTAGCATCATAAAATTAGGGGGAGCAGATAATATCTGCAATTTCAAACCAATCATAGATAATTCCTTTATCAAATGCTCCCCCTAAAGATTTTAACGTATAATTTCAGGAGAAATTAATGACGAACTTAACGCTATTGGCGCAAGAACAAAACATTGCGCCAATGTTTTATGAGTATCGCTGTCCGTGTGGGTATAAGTGGTATTGTTCGCGGGATGTATGTCCGGAATGCGGAAATAGGATTAATATTGACGCAACCTGGAAATCCGAGAAACCAAAAGACTTAATTGATATTTGGATTGGGCATTCTCGTAAAAACGATAAGCTTGGCATATTTAATCCACCAGTACACAGAGATTCTTTTACACTTTGCGATACAGAGGATGATGTATTTGCCAATCTTAATATCATAGTAAATCTCAAAATTCGTGGTGGGAGCGTAGTATACAATGATATTTGCCTGATGTACGCTGGCGATGCGTGGAGAATATTTTACAGATCAAAACTTCTTGGTTCAGTGTTCCTGGATGATATTATCAAGTCCAAGCTTATTGGAGAATGGTTGTATATGGTTCCTACAGATGAAAACGAGGAAGGCTTCGAGAGAAAAAATCATCTTTTTAGACAAAGACATTTTCAGTAATCCCCTGGAGCGGGAAGGTATTTATACTTTTACTTTCCCGCTCTATCTTCCCGAGGTAAAATAATGCAGCAACGAAATTGGTTCAATGTTATAAAAATTGGAAGCTTCCCGCTTGGGGATATTTACTGTATTGACAAGCAGGATAAGGATGCAATAATGGCGGAGTTAGTAGACCGGAAAACATTTGATGGTAGAAAAAATTACGTTAGTGAGATAAAGGCGTGTCCTAATGATAGTAATAGACTTCATGTAACTATACTGTGTGAAATTGAGATGGATAATGATCTTATAGATTATATGAAATGTTTTGAGGAGGAAGATAAGGATGTCGATTAGATATATTAGAATATGTCCATATAGATATAAATACGAATTTGTGGAGTGGGCGTCAGTATATTTTGGAAAGCCAAAGTCAAAATATACCGTATTAAGACTATCGCAATTGCGCGCCATATGGCATAAGGAAGCTGAAAAGAATAAGAACAGGCGTGCGGAGGTAGTGTGAAAATTGAAATGTACATGTGTAAAAAATGTGGCAAGAAAATTACCACAGAGCGAATTGATATTGGAATAATTCCAGCTATAATTTTATGTCCAAATTGTAAATCAGACATGTATATTTTATCTACATGCAAACAAACGATTGAACCTGATTTTGTTTGGTTTAAGCCGAACGATGCTCAATTATTTTGTCAGGTGGCGTGGGAGATTAATTGGTTGTCCTCAAAGGTTCCGTTTGAAGTTGCATTATTTTTACAAAAAGAGTTTATAAACAATGACGGACTTTTACTTGCGCCAGATAAGGAAACCGTTGAAAGGTGGAAGAGTGTGAATTAGAAAGGATTTGTCATGAGCAAGAATCAGCATGATCTAAAAGCAATGCAATCTAGAAAAACAAAGCTTGAAGTTGAAATTAAAAATCTCGAAAAAGATAAAAAATTAATCAATGAAGAGATCAATAAAAGGAGAAATAGTTTAAACTCAATTCGCCAGTTAATTAAAAATCTTACAATTATGGAGATAGTTGTTTCGGAGCATGCCATGTTACGGTATATTGAAAGGGTCATGGAAATTGATTTAAAAGATATTAAAAATCGGATATTGACAAAAGAGAACCGAGAGATTATTGATAACTGTGGCAGCTGTACTATTAAAGACGATAACATAGAGATTATCGTTAAAAATCGCTGTGTTATTAGCGTTTTGACGAGAGGAGAGGATAAATGAGACCAGTAAAAGAAGTTACTGCTGAACAAGAAAACTTTCGCTTTGAACCTATTAATGGGATCAATATGATTGAAATATATTCCGAAATAAATCTTGTGGTTACACCCGAAGAACTTAAAACATTATTTAATACTTAAGATTTAAATAGGAGAATTGTATGAAAAAATCAATCTCGAATACGAGTAGAACTCTCCAATATCTTAGGTCACAAGGATATTACGTGGATATTGCCGAGAGATTTATCTCGGTTAGCGGAAAATATCTCAGCGGAAGGGCTGGAATAAGGAAAGACTTATTTAATTTTATTGATATCGTTGCTCTTGGAGAAAAATCTATTTTTGGCGTACAAAGTTGTGGGAGTGATTTTTCTGCGCATTTTAGAAAAATAACACAAAGTGTAGATATTGCTGAAAACGCACTAAAATGGCTTGAGTGTGGTAGGATATTGCTTATCGGTTGGCGCAAAGTAAAATTACATAGAGGTGGAAAGGCAATGCGTTGGATGCCGAGAATACGGGAAATATATGAAAAAGATTTTTATTTGTGCGATAAACGCAGGAGCGACAAGAAACATGAACAGTAGCACTAGAAAAATATACGACAATATTCTAAACGCTATCTATAGTACTACGCATGATTACTACGAGGCATATGATCGGATGATAGAATTTTTAACATGTGACTATAATGAATATTTTTTACTCAAAATCCCTGGCTCAAAATGGATGTTTGATAAAGATAGCGAAATAAGAAAAAAGATATTTGAAAACTACAATATTGGTATCCACGAAGAAATTGCCAATGATAAATATGATTATCTTGGTGAAATATACATGGATATACAGGGATGCAAAGAGGCTAATAGAAAAGGACAGTATATAACTCCGATGCATCTTTGCGATCTAATGGTGGGAATGACAATGAATCTTGGTAATGGTCCGATAAGGGTACTTGATCCATGTATCGGGACCGGAAGATTTGCCATTGCAGTATCGAATATTAATCCAGACGCCAGGATTTTTGGTGTTGATATTGACAATAGGGCAATTCAAACCGCAATATGTAATAGTTGTATATTTAAAATCCACGGATTTTATCTCCATGCTGATTCTCTATTACATATTATTGATATTAAATATGAAGAAGGACGTAAGAATTGGCGATTTGCCAATCAGTGGGTTAGCCATTTTTCGGAGATGGTTCCGGAAAGCCATAGAATCAGAACTGAGAATGAAATAAAAACCGTAGAGATATCGGCATTAGATGATGGCTTACAACTAGATGTATTTAAATAGGACGGGACGAATGGGATTATTTATAGCATTGATATTTGTGGCGTTTATATTACAGGGGATCTGGATGGAATATATCAAGATATTGCAGGATAGCAGAATTATGTATCATTTATCATTTACAAACTTCAATCCTGTAATTCCATTAGTTTGGCTGATATTCAGCTGGCTATTTCTATGGCATATCGCGATTAGAATAATAATTGAAAGGGGTAATAATGGGCAAGGAAACTGGCGCCATTGATTTAAAAAGAGAGCAAGTCGAAGATCTATTGCATAGTATTGTTTATAATGTTGATAAGGTCGAGTACGATTCACAGATGTACATAACAATTGAGAATGTAATGTTGATCATTGAGAAAACGCGCATAGTTACGATCAACCAGTGTGCGGATATAGTGCCAAGAGAGCTCTCACATCTTAAACAATCTATATTAAGTCTAGTTTAGGTGCGATTATGTGTAGAACGTTTTCGTTTTGTACAGATAAAGATGAAAATCTTTATTATTTTGATATAGCGGTAAGAAAGAAAATAATTGCTAACCAATTATCGTATAAGTGTACCGATGTGTAAAATTATCGTTGGAGAAGCCGATGAACAATAAGCCGATTTCAATTCAAAATGATAATCCTGAATATATAAAGGATTTTATAGAGGGTGATTTGCCCAGTAAGCCGCCGGCTATGCAAGAAAGACTACTTGTTAAATTGTTATTTAAAAAATATAGTGGCCATGAAATAAATATTAAGCCAATTCCAGTCAAACTGGAACGTGGATCGTTGAGCAGTATATTATTTGACCATATTGTGTCAAAGGATATGGATAATCCAGCATTACGGGGTTGTTATATTGATTCAAGATATAAATTGTGGGTTGCAACGGATGCGTACAAGTTAGTTGCGATTCATGATCCGGATATCGTAGGTGAAAGCCGGATTGTAAGCCGTAATGGTGACATTATTAGGTATAACTATCCAGATTATCGTGGGATACTCCCGTTATATTCGAATGAAACGAGATTCAATTTATTGGATGCATTGTATATTGCCAATGGAGTCAATCATGCATACAAATTCATGGCTGATAGTAATTGTCCGATTGAAGTGAAGATTCGGATTGGTGATTACACTAGTTATTTTAGTGCAAAATTAGTTCTATCGGTTTTTATGGTATTTGCCAGGCTCAATATTATGGATGTTACGATTTCTGTACCAGAAGGAGATAGAGCCAATAGACAAATGGCAATGATATTTGATTCTAATAACAATAAAAACTTTGCTGTTATGATGCCTGTTAATGTTGAAGATGAATGCATATTATTTCGAACCCTTATTGATATTGACAAGAAGGGTCAGCGATCAAAAATGGGTATTAAACAATTTAGTAGTTTGATTGTAAACGCTAATGATCAATAGGAGAATGGCGTGATATGGCGAAACTGGCAGACGCTACTGAAAACTATTTATTGGCTTAAGCCAGACCGGAATAGTTAGTAATAGGCAGCCTTTGAGAAGGCATAAGAAATTGTCGATGGAGAGATGGAACTTTTAATTTTTATATTCGATGAAGTCGATACCGTGCGGTTCGAATCCTGCTATCACGCCAAATTATAGGAGAATAAAAATGAATAGCAAAAAAGAATGGATGAAATTCTGGTATGAAATTGAGTATCTTGCCAAATTAACATACAATGGAATAGCGACCAAGAAAGATAATGCCAGGCTGAATGTTTTGATTGGTAATATTAGTAAATATAATTATAATCCAAACATTAAGACAAAGCCAAAAGAAGACTATCGTTTACTGATTGGTGATGGTGGTTTTCCGAATCTTTACTTTGTGTTTCAATATGATAATAAATATAAAAGATGCAAAGATGGTACAATGAATTTGATTAATCCGAATAAGAAGCGCGATAAGAAAGATGAGTATTTAGGTAGGAGCACAACTTATTCTGGTGCAATTAAATTAGTGAACGACAAAGCCTTTCTTCCAAATATCGTGATTGAAGATAGGCTAAGCGGCATGATATTTGAATCGTATTATGTGGTATGTTCCGAATGCGGTAACGAAACCAGTGTTCAGGAAGAAGATATAGCGTATACAAAAAAAACGATGGAAGAAGCCGGTTATAAATTTGAATAGTTGAGGAAAAAAAATGAACGAGCAGATATCATTGTTTGAAAATAGAGAAAAGCCTATGGAGATTAATAGTAAATATACCATTCAGTATATTGAAGATATGATTTCCAATGAGCCATACTTGTGGGATAT
>Ga0172382_10001927_pt1 | contig 35815 bp, 33 predicted proteins | sample Leawel138RmetaG_FD_122245 | JGI IMG/M metagenome (GOLD analysis project Ga0172382, IMG submission 122245) | Leachate microbial communities from a municipal landfill in Southern Ontario, Canada - Leachate well 138R metaG | ecosystem: Engineered > Solid waste > Landfill > Unclassified | place... | reverse complement strand
TGTGATTGATAGATTTTATTGATGTACCATCTCTATAACCTGCTTTCATAGATTAATTAAACCTGTTTTTTAGAAAATTTAAAATCATACTACATGTACTTTAATCAGATTTGTTGTTCCTACCGTACCTACAGGTATACCGGCGGTTATAATAATTAAATCATCCTTTTTTATAAATCCTAATTCTACGGCTTTTTCTACAGAATTTTGTATAATCTCATCAGTGCTTTCAGTAGCGCTTATAATAATAGGGTTAATACCAAAACTTATATTTAAACCTCTTGCTACTTTTACATCCGGGGTTGCAGCTATAATCGGTGCTTGAGGTCTATATTTTGAAACCATTCTTGCAGTATAACCTGATTGAGTCGGTGAAATTATAGCTGATGCATTTAAATCGCTTGCTACCGAACAACCTGCCAAACTTATTGCATTTGTTACTGTCATCTTATCTTTCATTTTTTTATCAAGGTTTTTCTTATAATCCAAGGCTTTCTCTGTTCTTTCCGCAACTGCAGCCATAGTAGTTACGGTTTCCAGTGGATACAACCCTACGGCAGTTTCTCCTGACAGCATAACAGCATCAGTACCATCGAAAATTGCATTTGCAATATCTGTAACTTCTGCTCTAGTTGGCCTCGGATTCTTTATCATAGATTCCATCATTTGTGTTGCAGTTATCACCGGTTTTCCATAGCTATTGGCTTTTGATATTAATAATTTTTGTGCTAAAGGTATATCCTCTGTAGGTATTTCTACTCCCAAATCCCCTCTAGCCACCATCAATCCATCCGCAACCTTTAAAATCTCATCAACATTATCAACACCTTCTTGGTTTTCAATCTTTGCAATAACTTTGATGCCTAAAGCATTTCTGCTTTCCAAGACTTTTTTGATTTCTATTATATCTGATGCTTTCCTGATAAAGGATGCCGCAATTAAGTCAATATCATTATCTATGCCAAAGTTTATATCGGAAATATCGTTTTCTGTTATAGCAGGAAGTTTTGAAATTGCGCCGGGAATATTGACATTTTTCCTATCACTTAGAATACCGCCTGTTATTATTTCGCATCTAACATCTGTATCATTATAATCCATAACCTCTAGTTCAATAGTTCCGTCTGCTATAAGTATCTTTGATCCTTTTGAAACTTCTTTTGTTAGGTTCATATAGCTTATACCTGCAATTGTCGCATCACCTTCGATGTCCCTTGTTGTTAAAGTAAAGTGTTTTCCGGAAAAAATCTCTACAAAAGGTGCCTTAAATTTCCCTAATCTTATTTCCGGTCCTTTTGTATCCAACATTATTGGTATAGGTTTATTTAGCTTTTCTCTTATTTTTTTTACACTTTCTATTCTAACTTTATGTTCATCATAAGTCCCATGAGAAAAGTTCAATCTGACAACATTCATACCTGCTATTATCAGCTTTTCCAATAGTTCCGGTTTTTCGCTCGCCGGGCCTATAGTACATACAATCTTAGTTTTTCTCATTTTTCAACCTCATCTTTATTTATTTCTTCTGTATAATCACAACAATCTATTCAAGCAACGTAATCGTAAGACCCTTTACTTTGCTTAAGACGTAATCTATCCCATTGTCACCTTATTTAAATGTATCATTTACATTATCCAGCATGTCCCTTATCGGTAGTTCATAAGGACAGCGGCTTTCACATATACCGCATTTTATACAATCTTCTGCTTTTTTATCAAAGTTCTTATACCTAGCCATAGCCCAATCCTTTAAATCGTATCTTGAATAATAGGATTCCATTACAAATAAAGTGGGGATATCTATTCCCTCTGTACACGGTAAACAATAGCCGCACCTGCGACAAAATGTATCACCCAATTCTTTTGCTACTTTTTCGATCTCTTGTCTTTCTTCATCGGCCAACTTGATTCCATCTGCCGCTTTTGCATTTACTATCACCTGTTCAACACAATCCATTCCCGGTATTGCTACATTTAGGTATGGACTTTCCAATATATATTTTAAAGACTTGCGACCGTCACGCAATGCTCCTCCCGCCATAGGTTTCATAGCAATAGTTCCTATATTTTTTTCTATTGCTTTTTTGAAAAGCTCTTCTCACTGCCTTTCAACAACACTGAATGGAAATTGAATTGTTTCAAATATATCCATTTCAAGAGCCTTTTCCAATACAGGAATTTTATGACTTGTTATTCCTATATGCTTTATAACTCCCTCCTTATTCATATTAACAAGGGCCTCCAAAGCACCATCTTTACTCATTACTGATTCTAATTCTTCAATAGAACCTATATTATGAAACTGATATATATCTATATAATCCGTTTTTAGTTCTTTTAAAGATATATCTATTTCTTTTAACATACCTTCTTTGCTTCTTACCATTGATTTTGTAGCCAAATAAAATTTATCTCTTCTTCCAACTAAGGCATTCCCCAGTAAAGCTTCGCTTATCGTATATCCCCTTGCGGTATCTATAAAATTAATTCCCATTTCTATGGATTTTGTGATAATCTTATTAACGTCTTCCTGCTCTACATGTTGAATGGGTATTCCACCAAATCCTATTCGTGAAACGTTTAACCCGGTTTTCCCCAGAACATTATACTGCATTATAAATCTCCTCTCTCAGTAGGCTGCCATTAATCCTATAACTCCAATATAGTTAATGGACTTCCTTTTATATGGATAATACCTTGGCCAATTCGTACATCTCATTATTAAATTTTTTATCCGTTTTTAAAGCATCTCCAATATCTTCATCTATTATTTTATTGTCCTTAATGCCTACCACTCTTCCATGCTTCCCTTGAATTAGCAATTCTACTGCTTTTGCACCATATCTGCTTGCTAATATGCGATCAAATGCCGTTGGCGCACCTCCTCTTTGTAAGTAGCCTAATATAGTAATCCTTACTTCCATACCCAACTTTTTTTCTATATCTTCCGCAAGTTCTATTGCATTACCTACACCTTCAGCTAACATTATTATACTATGCAGCTTGCCTCTATTTTTACCTTGAAGAAGTTTCTTACATATGCTATCAAAGGAAAACTCCATTTCAGGCACTACAATACTTTCGGCACCACCGGCCAGACCGGCATATAAGGCTATATTTCCTGATTTTCTTCCCATCACTTCTATAATGCTGACCCTTTCATGGGATGTGGTTGTATCTCTGATTTTATTTACAGCGTCCAAAATAGTATTTAACGCTGTATCAAAACCTATTGTGTAGTCAGTGAAAGGTAAGTCATTATCTATGGTAGCAGGAATACCCACGCATGGAATACCACTATCGGAAAGATCCTTTGCTCCCCTTAAGGTTCCGTCCCCGCCTATAATTATTATTCCATCAAAATTAAAAATATTTATAATATTTAAAGTCTTATTAAAACCCTCTTCCGTTTCAAACTCCTCACATCTCGCTGTTCTGAGTAAAGTTCCTCCTCTTTGTATGATATCTGCTACGGAAGATACGTCCATTTCCATTACATCCCCATGTATCAGCCCGTTAAACCCTTTATTAATGCCAAATACTCTTAAATTATTATAAATACATGTCCTTACTACAGCTCTTATTGCAGCATTCATCCCCGGAGAATCTCCACCGCTGGTTAATACAGCAATGTTTTTCATATAAACACTCCCAATCCGAAATTTTTACTATTCTATAAAAACAAAAACACTCGTCGTGTTTTTATTTTAATATTCTATTTCATATAATATGTTTTGTGCTTCTTCTGCCTCGCTTTCCGGCACTAATATTTCAAAACAACCGTATTCCTTTTCAATTTTTTTCCCTACTGATTGAATTTTTACTAACATTCCTTCGTCTGTAAGATGTTCCTTTATTGCTTCGGCTTTTTTCCTATTATGTGCTATATATATCACTGTCCACATTCAAGAAGCCTCCTTTTAATGAGTTTATGCTTTTCTTTGGAAGCAATCCTTAATATTAAATCTATTGTAATAAAAAATTTACTTCAAAGCAACACATTCATCACCGCAGGTCCTTTTTAAGTCATTTATTAAATTATCATTTATATTTACCCATATACTTTTATCAGCCTTCATAACCACTGATTTGCCTGATACCCTTTTTGCATCATCAATCACATATACAGGTTGTTCACCGCGGTTTTTGCAAAGTATGTTTTTTATTATATTCAGCATTTCCGGATTTTTTTGCGTGTTTATTTTAATATATAGCTTTGTGGGTTTTATTTTCCTTGTATCTAAATCTATTTTAGGATCCTTCACAGGAATGATTTTTTCACATATAAGCTTAGCATCTTCCTCTTCCTTTAAACTGATTCTTCCTTCTATAATAATTATATTGTCGGTTTTTAGCAAGTACTCATATTCATCATATATTTTAGGGAATACAATTACCTCAATTATTCCATAAAGATCTTCTATTTCAACAAAAGCCATCATATTATTATTCTTTGTTGATTTTGGTTTAACAGATACAATAATGCCACCCATTATCACTCTTTTACCATCATAATTATAAGCATAGAAACCGGGACTTTCTGATTCTGAAACTATCTTTATCAGTTCGGCAGTATTTATTGATGTTCGGTCTTCCAGTTCTTTTTTGTATTCCAGCAAAGGGTGTCCGCTTATATATAAACCCAGCATTTCCTTTTCCATAGCCAGCAATACATTTTGAGGATACTCATTCAATTCCGGATAAACATCATTGCTTATGGGCAAATCCTCACTGTCTCCTTCAAATAAAGACAATTGCCCCTTTACATTAGCCCTCCTTTGTTCATTAATACAATTCATAAACTTCTCATAAACTGCCATCATCTTGCTTCGATAAATATTAAAACAATCAAAGGCACCTGACTTTATTAAACTCTCCACCGTTCTTTTGTTCACATAACTCAAATCAACTTTATCTAAAAAATCATATAAACTTTCAAAATGTCCTTTTTCTTTTCGTGAATCTATTATCGAATTAATAGCATTTATACCTACGTTTTTTACTGCTGCAAGCCCAAATCTTATTTTCTTACCTCTAACTGCAAAGTTAACACCACTTTTGTTAATATCAGGAGGCAGTATTTCTATTCCTGCTTTCTTACTATCAAGTATATATTCTGCAACTTTATTGCTATTATCCATAATACTTGTAATCAATGCAGCTGTAAATTGAACTTTATAATAATATTTCAACCAAGCAGTTTGATAAGCTATCACTGCATAAGCAGCAGCATGGGACTTATTGAAACCATATTTTGCAAATTCGGACATCTCGTCAAATATTTTCTCTGCTACTTCCTTTTTTATTCCGTTTCTAACACAACCCGGTACTAAGACTTCTCCTTTCTCATCCTTGAAACCGTTTATGAAAATTTCTTTCTCTTTAGCCATAACGTCTGCCTTTTTCTTAGACATTGCTCTTCTAACCAAATCCGACCTTCCCATGGAATAACCGGCTAATTCTCTAAATACTTGCATAACTTGTTCCTGATATACAATACATCCATAAGTAACAGATAATATATGTTTAAGTTTTTCATGCAAATATTTTATTTTTTCAGGATTCTTTTTATTCGATATATATCTAGGGATTTGGTCCATAGGCCCCGGTCTAAAAAGAGACACTCCGGCTATTATATCTTCCATGGTATTCGGTTTTAATTCCTTTATAAAATTTGTCATCCCTGCACTTTCCAATTGAAAAACACCATAAGTGTCGCCATCGGAAATCATTTTATAAACATTGGCATCATCATAGTCAATTTCTGCAATATCCGGAACTTCCAATCCTTGATCTTTAATAATATCCAATGTATCTTTGATGACGGTCAAGGTTCTAAGCCCCAGAAAGTCCATTTTTAAAAGACCCAGTTCTTCCAGATTCCCCATAGAAAACTGGGTTGTAATAACATCTTCATTCATTTGCAAAGGCACATAATCTGCAATAGCTTCTTTGGATATAACCACTCCCGCTGCATGAGTTGATGCGTGTCTAGGAATCCCTTCCAAGGCCCTAGCCGTATCTATAAGTTCTTTTATTCCCGTGTCGTTATTATATTCATTTTTTAAATTATGATTAACATTTAAGGCTTTATCTATAGTCATTCCTATTTCCATAGGAATGTTTTTTGCAATATTATCCACTTCTCCATATGGTATATTGAGAGCTCTTCCTACATCACGTATCGCAGCCCTAGCAGCCATGGTACCAAAGGTAATAATTTGTGCAACTCTCTCTTTACCGTATTTTTCTATAACATAATCTATTACTTCCTGTCTTCTTTCATAACAAAAGTCAATATCAAAATCAGGCATACTGATTCTTTCAGGGTTTAGAAATCTCTCGAATATAAGATTGTATCTAATAGGATCTATATCTGTTATATCTATTGCATAGGCCACTATGCTGCCTGCACCGGAACCCCTCCCGGGGCCGACCATGATATTGTTCTCTTTAGCAAATCTAACATAATCCCAGACAATTAAAAAGTAATCGGCATACCCCATTGTTTTTATAATGGAAAGCTCATACTCCATTCTTTCAATCAGTTCCGCAGTAACAGTTTTGTACTTTTTTTTAAGACCTTTTTCACAAACATCCTTTAGATAAGTATCTGAAGTAAAGCCGGTAGGAACATCAAATTGAGGCAAGTGAATTTCACCGAAGGTAAAATCAACTTTACATCTTTCTGCAATTTTAAAAGTGTTCTCTATAGCCTCCGGAACATAATTGAATAATTCTTTCATATCTTCCGGAGATTTTATATAAAATTCATCAGTTTCAAAACTCATTCTCTTCTCGTCTTCAATTGTTTTTCCGGTCTGAATGCATAGCAAGATATCATGAGCTCTCGCATCTTCTTTATTTACGTAATGAACATCATTGGTAGCCACAAGAGGGATTCCTGTTTCTTCAGACATTCTGACTAACTCTTTATTTACTAAAGCCTGTTCTTTAATTCCGTGATCTTGTAATTCTAAGAAAAAGTTCCCTTCACCAAATATTTGCAAATATTTGATAGCCTCTTCTTTGGCACTTTCATAGCCTTTATTAAGAATGGCTTTTGGCACAGAGCCTGCCAAACACGCACTTAAAGCAATTATTCCTTCGGAATATTGTTTTAATAATTCCATATCAACTCTCGGTTTATAATAAAATCCGCTTATGAAACCTTGGGATACCAAATATATTAAGTTTTTATAACCGGTTTCATTCTCTGCCAGTAAAACCAAGTGATACTGTTCACTATCATATTTCGGGTCCTTGTCCATCATTTGCCTTTGCGCCACATAGACTTCACAACCTATTATGGGTTTAATTCCCTTTTTTACAGCTTTTTTATAAAATTCAACTACACCGTACATGGTACCGTGATCCGTAATGGCAACGGAATCCATGCCTAATTCTTTAACTTTATCTATTACTTTGTCTAACCTTCCCGCTCCATCTAAAAGGCTGTATTCCGTATGTAAATGTAAGTGTACAAAGTCTTTCATCAAAATCTTCCTTCCGCTATCTTCCAAGTAATTTAAATATATTCTTCTTGTATTTTTCAACCCCGGGTTGATTAAAGGGATTTACGTTTATAATGTAGCCGCTTATAGCACATGCTTTTTGAAAAAAATATACCAATTGCCCAAAGTAATAAGGTGATTTTTCCGGTATATTGATTGTAATAATCGGCATTCCACTGCTTTCGTGAGCTTCCTTTACTCCTTGGAAAGCTATATCATTTATAAAATTTAGTGTTTTACCCTGTAAATAGTTTAATCCATCTATATCCTCAAAATCATATGGTATTGATATATCGCTTTTATTCGATTTAAAATTTAATACAGTTTCAAAAACATTTTGCGTACCTTCTTGTAAAAATTGCCCCATAGAATGCAAATCAGTGGTGAATTGAAGTGATGTAGGAAACAAGCCTTTTCTTTCTTTCCCTTCACTTTCTCCAAACAACTGTTTCCACCATTCGGAAAAATATAGCATTGTCGGTTCATAACTTATTAAAATTTCAATAGCTTTCCCGGCATCATAGTACATATTTCTTAAAGCAGAATATTTATAAGCCGGATTTTTATCCATATCCTCATTATTATATAAATAATAGGCTTCCTTAGCCCCTTCTATTATTTCATAAATATCAATATCTGCCGCTGCAATGGTATATAATCCGGCCGGGGTTAGTACTGAATATCTGCCACCAACGTTTTCGGGTATTACAAAGCTTTCATAACCCTCTTTATCTGCAACAGCTCTTAATACCCCTTTTGTTTTATCCGTTATTGCAACGATTCTCTTGGCAGCCTCATCTTTACCATATTTTTTTAATAACCTGTCTTTAAGTATTCTAAATGCTATAGCTGTCTCCAGTGTTGTCCCTGATTTTGAAATAACTATAAGACTGAAATCCTTTTGCTCTATTTCTTCAATTAAAAGGTTCAGATACTGTCCGCTAATATTATTTCCTGCAAAAACAACTTTTTTATTTTTAGGATTCAACATCTCAATTGCCGCTTTACCGCCAATATAAGAACCGCCTATACCTAATGAAATAATAGTATCCGAAATACTTCTAAGCCTTTTGGAAGATGTAACAATATCCTCCAAAACCTTTTCTTCAATTTTTATTGGTGTATCAAGCCAACCCAGTGGCATTTTATCATACTCTTCCTTACTATGAATCTTATTATGAATTGTTTTAACTGTTTCCTTTGCATTCTTTAAATGCTTTTGATTTATGGTACCTTCGCTATAATCTATTTTTATATTATCCATCTATATATCCCCCATTTAAAATATACACATCTTTCGTGTTTGCATTGTGCAAATCTTATACTTAAATAAAAATTTGTCTGCAATTGCTTTAATTATAAATCAATAATATTATCAACCTTGTTTAAAGCTTAACTTAATTCTTAAATCTTCGGCTATTTGATCAAGCCTGCGTAATCTATGATTCACACCGGATTTGCCCACAGGAGGATTCATTGCCTCACCCAATTCCGCCAAACTTAAATCTTGATGCAAAAGCCTGAATTCCGCCATTTCCCTCAGGTTTCTTGGAAGCTTATTAAGTCCAATATTCTCCTTTATAAATTGAATATTGTTTATTTGCCTCATAGCTGCATTAACCGTTTTGCTTAAATTTGCAGTTTCACAATTAACTAACCTATTTACATTATTCCGCATTTCTTTAAATATTCTTATGTTTTCGATTTTTAAAAGTGCATTATGTGCACCTATAATATTTAGAAAGTCTACTATATTTTCTCCTTCTTTTAGATATACTACAAAACTGTTTTTTCTACTTACAACCTTGGCATTTAAACCATATGAGTTAATCAATCTTGTCAAATCATCCGCATATGAATTATCATTCGTAACTATTTCTAAATGGTATGTTTTCTCCGGGTCACTAATAGAACCACCGCCTAAAAAAGCACCTCTTAGATATGCTTTTTTACAACATTCTTTTTCTATAATATTTTTGGAAATTCTTTGATTTATTCTTATGCCACTTTTCCCTTTTAGTATACCAAGAGAAATAAGTAAGTCATTAGAAGCGTTTTCAGACCCTATAAGAAGTGTATAGCTATATTTCTTTTTAAGCTGCCTATTCTTTGACATCAGTACTTGAGTTTGTATACCATAATTTATTTTCAGCAACGTGAAAATTCTTCTTGCAATTGCCGCATTTTCTGTAATCAGTCTGATTCCTATTCGATTACTGCCGGTTATCTGTATTGTACCGGTTAATTTTATAAGAGCAGATAATTCCGCTTTTTGACAACAACTTTCTATTATTTTAATTTTAGCCAGTTCATTTTTTACATTAGAAGAAAAGGACATAATAGCCCTCCTTTATTTAAGCACCCCTATTTTACTTAAAGGCCATAGTCTGAAAACTGCTTTACCTATTATGCTCTTTCTTTTTACAAATCCCAAGGTATTGGATCTGCTATCTCTGCTCTCAATTCTATTATCACCTAATACAAAGTACTCATCCTCTGCTGTTTTTGATTTTTCAAAACCGTTTTCATATGTAGGAATATCTGTATAGTCCGGTGATAATATTTCATCATTTATAAATACTGCACCTTCTTTAACTTCCAGCACTTCATCGGGCATACCAATTACTCTTTTTATTAAATCCTTATTTTCCAATCTGTCATTGATTACCACAATTTCTCCTCTTTTGGGGTTTCCAATCCTATAACTAAGTTTAGACACTATAAGTATTTGCCCTTGTTGTAATGTGGGCTTCATCGATGGTCCCTTTACAAAAGCAATTTGAAATATAAAAGTTTTTAATACAAAAGCCAAGATGAATGCAGTGGCAATTAATTTAATCCAAGAAAAAATTTCCGCTTTTACGTTTTCGCTCAAGTTTTTCTACATCTCCTTTAATATATTTATATTTGTTTCCCTTTTATCTTTTTGTTTGCTTCTTCGTCAATATCTCTATTATCCATTATGACTCTATGATCTTTTTCTTTAAGTGCTTCATTTAAATAATTTGCAATAGTTACTGATCTATGCCTTCCGCCGGTACAGCCAATTGCAATAACTAATTGAGTCTTCCCCTCTTTAATATAAAAGGGTATTAAATAATCAACCATATTTATAAGTTTTTCCAAAAATACCGATGCTTCCGGCCATTTCATAACATATTCACGTACTTTTTTATCATTACCGCTTAATTTTTTTAAACTTTCTATATAGTATGGATTTGGTAAGAATCTAACATCAAAAACTAAATCCGCATCTAAAGGCAGTCCATATTTAAAACCAAAAGAAATAACGTGTATAATAAGCTTTTCCGTCTTACCACCCTCAATAAAAAGATGTATTATTTCTTGTTTCAATTGAGCTGTGCTCATGTTGGTGGTGTCTATAATATAAGTGGCCTTTTCCTTTATTTCCTCCAGTTTCATCCTTTCCGCATCTATCCCATCAAGAATCCTGCCATCAACAGCCAAAGGATGCATTCTTCTGCTTGTTTTAAATCTTTTTATCAAGGTTTCGTCCGATGCTTCCAAAAACAAAATATCGTAATTAAAGCCTTCTTCTTGTAATTCGTCTAAGCTGGATTGCAATTGATCAAAAAACATACCGCCGCGTATATCAGTTACAATAGCAATTTTATCTATTGAACCCCTGCTTTGGCTGCATATTTCAGCAAATTTAAGAATTAAAGCTGGCGGAAGATTATCTACACAAAAATAACCTAAGTCCTCTAAGAATTTTACAGCTTGGCTTTTGCCCGCTCCTGAAAGCCCTGTTATTATAATAAATCTCATCTGTTATACCTCCTGCAATTATTAAAACTATTTTGCCGCATTTAATATTTGCTCTTTAGTAAGTCCGGCTTCTTTTGCCAAATTTGTCCCATTTTTAAAATTTCCTACATCTGCAGGTGTATGAGCATCACTATTTATCACAAATTTTACACCTGATTTTGCAGCGTTTTTTATTTCTTCAACAGTCATAACATTACTGTTTGCGTTTATCTCTAAGGCTGTGCCTACCTTTGAAGCCCCAATTGCCAATTTTTTTATATCCATTGGTATTCGTGCACCGGGATGTGTAATAAAATCAATTTTATAATTGTTAATCGCTTTTATCATAGTGTCGGTATTATCATGTATTATTTTATAATTCTTGATTCTTTTTAATCTATGTAAATAGTTTTTTACATATATATGGTGGTAATCCATAACTCCCTTAGGTATTGCCAGCATATGGTAACCCAAAGCCAATATGTCCAGATATTTAAGTGATGCATCGTCTATATCAATGGCACCGTCTTTACTTATTAAATTACATTCCATACCTAAAAACACTTTAATATCTTCAAACCTTTTATTGATATTATCTATTTCTTGCCGCATTTTCTCTAATTTTCTTCTTTTTACTCCAAAAGCAAAATGCTTAAAACCATGATCGGTAATTGCTACTTCTTTTAGTCCTTTATATCTGGCTTCTAAAACATTTTCCAAAATGGTACCCTTTCCATGACTATATATTGTATGAGTATGATAATCAGCAATTATATTTATCAAAACTACACCTCTAAAATTTCATCTTTGATATTTATTATAATATATCTGTCAATATAAAGGAAATCCGCTTCACATTTCGCTAACACACCCTAAACCTTTTCTTACTGTCTTGATAAAAAGATCCTTCGGCTAAAGCCTCAGGATGACGGGGTAGGGAGAGGCCTCAGGATGACGGGGTAGGGAGAAGCCTCAGGATTACGGTGCCGGGTGCATTATTGAAATTTACCTATCAGCTTTACTTCAGTTTCCAGTTTAACCCCATATCGCTCATAAATAGTCTTTTGAATATGTACAATAAGGTTATATATGTCTTTAGATGTTGCGCTACCTTTATTAATAATAAAACCGCAGTGTTTATTTGAAATTTCCGCATCGCCAATTGCCATACCTTTTAACCCGGCATCTTCTATAAGTTTACCTGCATAATAACCTTCCGGCCTTTTAAATATGCTGCCTGCACTGGGAAATTCAATTGGCTGCTTTGCCTGTCTCTTTTCATTTAATTCTGTCATCAGTTTTTTTATATCGTTATAACTACCGGTTTTTAAATTAAAAAACACTGTGGTTACAATATAAGATTCCTTACTAATTATGCTTTTTCTATATCCAAATTTCATTTGCTTATTGTTTAAAGTTCTTGTATTCATTTCACTATCTAATACTTCTACTTCTTCCACTACATCTTTTACCTCCATGCCATAAGCCCCGGCATTCATTGATATTGCACCGCCAACCGATCCGGGTATACCGTTTGCAAATTCCAATCCTGTAAGTGAATGTTCGGCAGCCAACTTTGATATAGAGCTAAATAGTGCTCCGCTTTCTGCAATAATTGTATTCTTTTCTACTTTAACATCGGCAATCTTTTCTCCTATTTTAATAACCGCTCCCCTGATACCATCATCGGAAATTAATACATTTGTGCCATTACCAAATAAATAATACGGTATATCCTTCTCTTTAAGACATCCAATAAACCTAACAAGCTCACCTATGTTTTCAGGTTCCATATAGATATCCGCTTTTCCGCCAATCTTGATGGAAGTGTGATTTTTCATAGGTTCGTCATACTTTATATTATTAAACTCATTATTAAAAAGCAAAATCAAATCCTCCTTTATTGGTTGTTTTATTCTTCAACCGCTCTTATGATTCCAATAGGAGTCTGCTCCGAACATTGTCCCAGCGGGTTATCCTTTAGGACCTCTAAAATCATTTTTCTATCAATAATACCTTTAGAAGTTCCCAATACATTACCACCAAAATCGTTCATATCAACAACTGCTACTTCAGCTTTAACGCTATCTCTTATTTTTCTCGCAACCCTATCAGGTTCATTAGGACCTAATACGACACATCTATTATAGGGAGGAAGTGTATTAGGTGTGGGGCCGTCGATTGAAGAAGCTTTATAACCGGCAATTCTATAAAAATCGCCTTTTCTGCCAAATAATTTTGTTACAAAACTCACAGCAGCAGCAAAAAGTATTCTCAAAACTCCACATTCTCTTAGAGCCATTTCCATTGTTTCCGGAATTCCCAAGCCTATTCCAATAGGGGTCTTTGTTACATGTTTAGATAAAAACACAGCCAAAGGTCTTGGCTTTATTTCATTTAAAAAAAAGGCCCTTCCTTGAGTTATCGCTACTACTTTTTCGCTTACAAATACTATATCATCATTTTTGACAATTGCCTCAGTATACTTTTTAACTACATCGACTATATCATCATTTTTTTGCACCACATGAGTTTTAACCGGTATTCTTAAATACTTTTTATTGTTATATTCAATAACAGGTTGTTTATCTTTCATTTTACTATCCTCCAGTCCATATTTTGCCATTGTCCTTAAATAATTATACTTTTAAAATAAACCGGATAAAATGATTATACAACAAAACAATATAATTTTTATATAATTATTCGGCAATTTTACCATTAAAATATTTATTTGCTAATGCTTTTGAATCTTGTAAGGCTTCCTCAGGGCTTTTTCTATCCATCAAAACATCTAAAATGGCATATTGGAGAATTCCGTCAATTTCCCACCAGTATTTATGACATGAAATATTTTTTGCAAATTCCAATCCTTGTTGAATAGTATACATCTCTTTATCATTTTGGTATATATGAACACAAGATTTTCGTACGGGAAAATAGCCGAAATCTTTTAGTTTTTCTTGGGATTCACAATCTGTTAAAACTTTTATTAACTCAAAACAAATCTCCTTTTTTGCATTATTTTCTTGCTTAAAAATACCGTAAGAGCAATACTTTTCATTTATATATAAAGGATATTTTTCATTATAACTGGGATAATGAGCTACAGTAAAATTTATTCCATATTTGTTTCCCATATTTCTAAGATAGGGCACCATCCAAGATTCTCCTAAAAGCACTGCCCCTTTTCCTTCTAGAAAAAGATTGAATGCAGTGTTTAAATTTAAATCTTCTATACCCGAGTGCAAAACATCGTATTTGTTTTTCAATTCATATAAATTAATTAAACCTTCAAGAGCCTCAGGGGAATCAAAAGAGTATTTTCCATTATCTTCATTAATTATAGAAGCGCCTTTACCCATAAGTATCCCAAATATATTATAATATCCGGGACCAATATATCCTAGTAAGCCATAAGTTTTTGAATCTCCCTTTCTTTTACCTTCGAATGTAAGTTTTTTTAAACATTCTATAAATTCCTCATAAGTCCAAAAACCATTCTCCGGCAAATCTACTTCTTTATCGCTAAACATATCTTTGTTTAATAATAATGTATAGCCCATTTGTGCCCAAGGGATTCCGTATATTGTATCTTCATACGTGCAAGAAGAAGTTGCACCTTCTATGAAATCCTTCCAGTCGTTATTTGAAATATATTCATTTAAAGGTTCTAATAATCCTGATGAAAGAAAAAACATATCACTGCCTATAGGAGCTATGTCCGGTATTGCATTTATTTTTATAGCTGCTCTTAATGTCGCTTTTCCATTGATGGAATCTATGGTTTTGTATTCTATATATACCCCGGGATGAGATTTCTCGAATTCCTTAATTTTTTTATTCATCCATGAATATCTGCTCCCCGTCGTTGTATCCAACTTTGGATAGTCCCATAAGGTTATAACACCTTTCCAATTAATATTTTCTTTTTTCTCTTCATAGCTTTCCCTATAGTCAATCCAATATTTTTTAAATAAAAATGGTCCAATAACTATAATTACTATTATTAAAATAATAGGCAGAATAGTTTTAAGTTTTTTTACCACTATGATTCCCCCTAAAACGTCACTATTACTACAATATTTATATTCAAAACAAATGTATGGCATTCTATAAAAAATACATAGAATATAGTTAAGATTGACATACAGTATATACAAGTATATACTGTACTTGAAAGATAATTAAAAAGAGGCGGTTTTATGAGAATTAATTTAGCTAAATGGGGTAATAGTGCTGCTATTCGTATACCAAAGGTTATATTAGACGAATTAAATATTGATAGTAAAAATTTTGAAAACATAAGTTTTAACATTGATATAAGAGATGGCAAGCTAATATTGAAAAAGAAACAAGTAAAAACAAAATTTGAGCTACTTGCTGAACAATCTACGGGAGAAAAATTTAATCCAAAACCTGATATTGATTGGGGAAATCCTACCGGGAAAGAAGTGTGGTAGATATAATGACTAAGCTAGACAAAACTAATTTTAATTGTTTAGAATTTGGAGATGTAATTAAAATCAGCTTTTCTCCATCTAAGGGGCATGAGCAAAGAGGATACAGACCCGGACTTGTAATATCAGATCCTATAACGCAAAAAGAACTAAATGGTTTAGTAACAATAGTTCCAATAACAAATTCAACCGGTTCTTTTTTCACCAGAGTAAACCTGGGTGACTATGATATTATAACAAAAGGGGATATCTTAATGGATCAGATTAAAGTATTGGATTTAAGCAAAAGAACATATGAGTTTGTAGAAAAGGCACCTAAAGAGGTTTTAACCCAATGCAATATTATTTTTAATGCTATTTATGAAAAAATGTTAAGCTCCTGAATTTTATACATTAAATATTTTAATAGCAAGGAAGCTTTAGTATCAGGTATAAAAATCTTATTCATCATCATTTTTATGAACAGTATAATAAATATTATCATATTTATCTTTATCATCTTTGCCGGAACCGGGTTCTTCAGGAATAACCAGTGCTGCTACAAAATGCACTCTATAAAGTCTAATTTTTAAAAAAGTTGATAATATTTTCAGCTACTTTTTTATTTATACTCTCAACTGAAAGCAAATCATCTATGGAAGAAGCTTTTATTTCTTCGATATTTTTAAAATGCTTTAAAAGTGCATTCTTCCTTGCTGTCCCTACTCCGGGGATTTCATCCAAAACTGATTTTTTAACCTTTTTTCTCATCAGGCTCCTATGATATGTTATTGCAAATCTATGAGCCTCATCTTGTATTCTAACAATAAGTTTAAAAATCTCACTTTTCCATGGCAATAAAATTTCTTGCCCTTTATAAATAAGACCTCGTGTTCTATGTCTATTATCTTTAACCATGCCACAAACCGGAATATCTAAATTATACTTTTCTAAAATGGGAATAATGGAGTTTATTTGACCAAGTCCTCCATCTACGAAAATTATATCAGGAAATTTTGAAAATTTGCCATTCTTATATTCAGTATTTTGATCTTCTATACTACCTCTCTCTTCTAAACCACGTATAATTCTTCTTTCTATGATTTCTCTCATGCTTGCATAATCATCCTGCCCTTCAAAGCCTTTTATTTTAAATCTCCTGTAATGCTTTTTAATAGGCTTCCCATCTTCAAAAACTATCATAGAACCTACATTATCTACACCTTGGATATTGGAAATATCAAAGGCTTCTATTCGATGAATATTATTAGGAATGTCAAGAATCACAGCTAATTCACTCATCAGAGCTGTGGTCTTTTCTTTGTCCTTGTCAGTTCTTTCCACCTCCAGCCTTAATGATTCCGCAGCGTTTCTTTTCGCCATTTGCATTAGTTTACGCTTTTCGCCTCTATAGGGTATAGATATCTTTACTTTACTTCCTTTCTTATCGCTAAGCCACTTTTCTATAATCTCTTTCTCTTCTAATTCTGTAGATACAAGTATATTTTTAGGCATATAAACAGCCTTGTTATAGTATTGCTTTATAAAGCTATCTATGATTTCATCGGCTTCACTTTCTCCAATATCCGATAAAAAGAAGTTTTCTCTTCCTATGATTTTTCCTAATCTAACAAAAAATATCTGAACGCTTACGAGTTTACCACTCACTTCATAAGCGATAATATCCAAATCCTCAAGTCTGGAGGAAACCGCTACCTGTTCCTCATTGATTTTATTAACTGCTTCCAGTTGGTCTCTTATATCGGCAGCCTTTTCAAATTCAAGATTTTCAGAAAATCTTTTCATTTTTTCCTCTAATTCAGTTATTAGATTTTGTTGTTTACCTTCCAAGAACAAGGAAACATCCTTTATAATATCAGCATACTCTTCTTTGCTCACTTTACCGGTACATGGTGCCAAGCACCTATTTATATGGGCATTCAAACAAGGTCTCTCTTTCCCGGCGATTTTTTCAATATTTTTATTGCAGCTTCTTACGGGGAATATTTTTCGAATTAAATCTATGGTTTGTTTTACTGCCTTACTATCTGTAAAAGGCCCGAAGTATTTCCCTTTATCTTTTATGATTTCCCTAACTATTATCACTCTTGGAAAGCTCTCATTTAATGTGATTTTGATATAGGGATAATGCTTATCATCCTTTAGCGTTACATTATATCTGGGTCTATGTTTTTTTATTAGGTTACATTCTAACACCAGTGCTTCAAGTTCATTTTTCGTTATAATATATTCAAAGTCTTTAATGTTTTCCACTAGTACATATACTTTAGCAGATTGACTTTTTGATGATTGAAAGTACTGCCTAACACGGCTTCTAAGATTAATTGCCTTACCTACATAAATAATTTGCCCTTCACCGTTTTTCATTAAATAGACTCCGGGCTTTTGCGGTAGGTTTTTCAATTTTTCTTCTAGGTTTAACATCCCATATACCTTCTTTTATTTAATATTCAATATTTTATTTACACACATCTATCCAAGTGCCTTTAGTTACTTCAGCCAAGTAATCTACTTCAATTTTTACTGCTGTATTGGCACCACCGCCGGCAGGAAAAACGTAATCGAAGACCTTTAGTGACTCATCCAGATAAATATCTAATGGCTTAATTAGGCCGAAGGGGCACACACCGCCAACAGGATGTCCGGTAGCTTCTTCCAAATCATCTAAACCAATAAACTTGGCCTTTTCCTTGAAATAACCCTTGAATTTTTGATTATCTATTTTTACATCACCTTTTGTCAATAGTAAAATATCTCTTTCTTTTAATCTGAAAGCCATCGTCTTGGCTATTCTTGCAGGTTCCACTCCCAGTGCCGCTGCAGCTAGTTCAACAGTAGCTGTACTGGTATCCATTTCTATCACTTCCAAGGGCAGGCCTTCTTCTTTAAATTGTTTCTTTACACTATCTATACTCATCTTATACCTCCAAAGTTAATAAATCGATATATCTGATATTGACACACCGATTTATTTTTCTTTTATCATTTGAAATCTGTTTTTTTAAGTTTTCCATCATCCTTCATTATAATCTCGGTTATCTTTGTAAGTTTATTCTTGTCATCTATCTTGGCACATTCAAGGACTTGTATTATTTTAGTTATATGACCCTTTGATTTATATACATCTTTTAATATTTTTAGTATTGAGTAAGGATGATCCGGATCTTTTAAGCTTATAAATGATGTGTCGGGTACTAAAATCGCTTCTGTAATAAGTTTTGCATAATCAATATCACTAAGGTCAGCTATTAAAAAATATTCTGTTTCACCGGTTAAGTCTTCAAAACCTTTAATTTGCTTTATTTTATATTTACTTTTGGCAACAGCGCTTATTGATGCCATTAAAGGAAGTATGCCCCACCCCTTATGCCCGGATATAATAAAGCAGTCCTTTTCATTAACTGACTTTTCGATGTATTGTCCTTGTTTTTCCGTCATAAAGCCTTGGTCTATTAATTTTTTTAAAAAAACATTCATATAATCCCTCCTTTCATTTTATTATAGCATTAATCGGAACGGTGTAAAACCTGACCTATTTATACTACTGTATAATTTTAGTACTACTATAAATATATCTTATTATATTTGCTACGATTACTGAGTTCCAAGGTTAACAATCTGTAAGCTTGTTGCGAGTTATGTCAAAACCTTTTTAAGATACTCACCGGTATAAGATTTTTTACACTTTATCAATTCTTCAGGGGTTCCTGCAGCCACAACCGTACCGCCTCTATCGCCGCCATCGGGCCCTAAATCAATTATATAATCCGCTCTCTTTATCACATCAAGGTTGTGTTCAATAACAATAACAGTATTACCGCCTTCCACTAACCTATCAAGGATTTTTAATAATTTATATATATCAGCAGTATGAAGGCCTGTTGTCGGTTCATCTAAAATATACAGGGTTTTACCGGTGCTTCTTTTTGATAGTTCAAAAGCCAGTTTAATCCTTTGTGCTTCCCCACCCGACAATTGGGTTGATGGTTGTCCAAGCCTTATATACCCAAGCCCCACATCATTTAATGTTTCCAGCTTTCTTTTTATTTTGGGTATGTTTTCAAAAAACACCAGTGCATCTTCCACAGTCAGCTCTAATATTTCTGATATATTTTTCCCTTTATACTTAACTTCCAAGGTCTCCCTATTATATCTTTTACCTTTGCAAACCTCACAAGGCACATATACATCCGGTAAAAACTGCATTTCAATCTTTATTATTCCATCTCCCCTGCAAGCCTCGCACCTTCCGCCTTTTACATTAAAGCTGAAACGACCTTTTTTATAGCCTCTCATTTTAGATTCTGTTGTAGAAGCATATACATCTCTGATAAAGTCAAAGACACCGGTGTAGGTTGCCGGGTTTGAACGGGGAGTCCGGCCTATCGGTGATTGGTCTATCTCTATTATTTTGTCTAAGTTTTCATAGCCCATGATTTTATCATGTAGCCCCGGCCTGTTTCTTGAACCGTATACTTTTTGTGCCAAACCTTTATAAAGTATCTCATTCACTAATGTGCTTTTACCGGAACCGGAAACACCGGTTACGCAATTAAAAACTCCCAAAGGTATTTCCACATCTATATTTTTTAAATTGTTCTCTCTTGCACCGCTGACTGCTATCGAATTTCCATTGGACTTTCTTCTGCTGTTAGGTATAGGTATACTTTTTTTACCGGACAAATACTGCCCTGTTATTGAATCTTTACTCTCCATAATATCTTTAACAGTTCCCTCAGCGACTATGAAACCACCGTGTATTCCGGCACCGGGTCCAATATCAATAATATGATCGGCAGATTGCATAGTTTCTTCATCGTGCTCAACTACAATTACTGTATTGCCTAAATCCGTTAGATTCCTTAACGTCTTTAACAGTTTACCATTATCCTTCTGATGAAGACCTATACTGGGTTCATCTAAAATATATAAAACACCCACGAGGCTTGAACCTATCTGAGTTGCCAGCCGAATCCTTTGAGACTCGCCTCCGGATAAAGTTCCCGCCGCTCTTGATAAAGTCAAATAATCCAATCCTACGTCTATTAAAAAACCAAGTCTGGCATTTATCTCCTTTATCACCTGCTTTGAAATAATCTTTTGCTTTGGAGTAAGCTTTAAAGTTTCAAAAAACTCCTTAATCATATGAACCGGCATAGCAGAAAGATCCGAAATGGACGTTTTGTTTAAAAAAACTGACAAACTTTCTTTTCTTAGTCTTGCTCCTTTGCACGTTTGGCACGGTGTTGATGACATGTATTTTTCTATTTCAGCTCTCATATAATCTGACTTAGTCTGCCTATATCTTCTTTTAAGGTTGTTAATCACACCTTCAAAGGCTATCATTACTTCACCTTTACCAAATTCTCTGTCATATTTCAATTTAAATTTTTCACCCTTGCTGCCGTATAACAGAATATCAATTATTTTATTATCTAATTCGGAAATAGGTACCTTTAAACTAAATCCGAAGTGCTTTGAAGCTGCCTCGAGCAAGTTGTAATACCACGAATCCCCATTATTATTTTTCCAAGGTTCTATTGCTCCTTCTCTTATACTCAGATTCTTATCCGGCAAAACCAAATCGGGATCCATATGCTTTAATTCACCTAATCCATCGCATGTAGGACATTTTCCGAAAGGGCTGTTAAAGGAAAACATTCTTGGTGATAATTCTTCTATAGCAATATTGCAATCCACACATGCATAGTTCTGACTGAAAAGTTTTTCTTCTTTACCTTCTATATCAGCCAATGCAAGACCGCCTGTCAATTTCAATATTGTTTCTAAAGAATCGGATAACCTTGCCTCAATGCCATCTTTCACTACCAACCGGTCAACAACAACCTCTATATTATGTTTCTTATTTTTATCCGGCTTTATTTCTTCACCTAAATCATAAACTTCACCGTCTATTCTAACTCTTATAAAACCCGCTTTTTTAATTTCTTGCAATGTTTTTTGATGTTCACCTTTTTTACCTCTGACAATAGGTGCCATCAATTGTATTCTTGTTCCCTCCCCCAAGGTCATTATATTATCAATCATCTGATCCACTGTTTGCTGGGTTATTTCTTTGCCGCATTGTGGGCAGTGGGGAGTGCCTATTCTAGCATATAAAAGCCTTAAATAATCATATATTTCCGTAACGGTTCCTACCGTGGATCTGGGATTTCTGCTTGTGCTTTTCTGATCTATTGATATGGCGGGAGATAGGCCTTCTATATAATCGACGTCCGGCTTATCCATTTGACCTAAGAATTGTCTGGCATATGCTGAAAGTGATTCAACATATCGCCTTTGTCCTTCTGCATATATGGTATCAAAAGCCAAAGAAGATTTTCCCGAACCGGACAATCCGGTAACAACAATAAATTTATCCCTTGGTATTTCTAAGTTTATATTTTTTAAATTATGTTCTCTTGCGCCTTTTATAATTATTTTATCTTTTGACATTTTTACACCTCTTAGTACATCTTGTTTTTCTTATCTAAAGGGCATTTTGTAATTCTGCAATTTTATCTCGCAATTCCGCTGCTCTTTCAAATTGAAGATTTTTTGCACAATCTTTCATTTCTTCTTCCATTGCAGAGATAATTTTATCCAAATCCTTTTTATTTATCTTCCCTTTTTTACGTTTTGTCCTATATTTTACATCATCTTCTGCAACTGTTGTTGCCTCTATTACATCCCGAATCCCTTTATCAATCGTCTTCGGGGTTATTCCATGCTTTTCATTATATTCCATTTGAATTTGTCTTCGCCTGTTAGTTTCGCTAATAGCCCTATTCATAGAGTCAGTTACTTTATCCGCATACATAATTACTTTGCCTTCTACGTTACGGGCTGCTCTCCCAATTGTTTGAATCAATGAAGTCTCAGACCTTAAAAATCCTTCTTTATCTGCATCCAGAATCGCCACCAAAGATACTTCCGGTAAATCAAGCCCTTCCCTGAGCAGATTAATCCCGACCAATACATCAAATTCACCAAGCCTCAAGTCTCTTATTATCTCCATTCTTTCAATGGTATCTATATCGGAATGCAAATATCTCACTTTTATATCTAAGTCCTTTAGGTAAGCTGTCAAATCCTCTGCCATCTTTTTAGTTAAAGTTGTCACAAGAACCCTATGATTCTTTTCTACTTTTTGCCTAATCTCACCTATTAAGTGATCAATTTGCCCTTTTATAGGACATACTTCAATTTCAGGGTCAATAAGTCCTGTCGGCCTAATAAGTTGCTCCACCACTTTACTGCTTTTTTGTACTTCATAATTTGCCGGTGTCGCACTTAAAAAAATTGCGTTGTTTAGTTTACTTTCAAACTCAGGAAAGTTTAAGGGTCTGTTATCCAGTGCCGAAGGAAGCCTAAATCCATATTCCACAAGGTTTTCTTTCCTTGATTTATCACCAAAATACATACCCCTAACTTGTGGAATAGTTACATGAGATTCATCTATAATCATTAAAAAGTCTTTTGGGAAAAAATCTAAAAGCGTATATGGGGAACTGCCCGGTAATCTTCCGCTGATATGTCTGGAATAGTTCTCTATGCCTGAGCAGTAGCCCAGTTCCTTCATCATCTCAATATCAAAATTTGTTCTCTGCGTAAGTCTCTGCGCCTCCAGAAGCTTATCTTGCTCCCTTAGCTCAGTCAACCTCTCATCCAATTCTATTTCAATGTTATTTATTGCCCTTAACAGTTTTTCATAAGTCGTAGCATAGTGAGATGCGGGATAAATATAAACATGTTGTCTTTCTCCTATTATGTTGCCCGTAAGGGAATCAAATTCCAGTATTCTATCTATTTCATCGCCAAAGAAATCTATTCTTATTGCTTTTTGCGAAGAAGCCGCAGGAAATATTTCAACTACATCTCCCCTTACTCTAAATGTACCCCTTATGAAATTAATATCATTTCTTTCATATTGTATATCTACTAATTTTCTTAAAACCTTATCTCTATCCTTTATCATTCCTTTTCTCAAAGAAAACATTAAGTCTCTATAATCCTCAGGGTCTCCCAAACCGTATATACAAGATACACTAGCTACTATTATTACATCTCTTCGTTCAAACAATGCAGCTGTGGCAGAGTGACGAAGCTTATCGATTTCATCATTAATTTGCGAATCTTTTTCTATATAAGTATCGGTATGGGCTATATAGGCTTCCGGTTGATAATAATCATAATAACTTACAAAATATTCAACACAGTTATTTGGAAAAAACTCTTTAAACTCACTGCAAAGCTGTGCAGCTAGAGTTTTATTATGTGCTAAAACCAAAGTGGGAACTTGAAGCCTTTCTATAACATTCGCCATTGTAAAAGTCTTCCCGGAACCTGTCACTCCTTTTAAGGTTAAAAATCTTTCTCCGTTTTCTATACTTTTTGCTAATGTATTTATAGCCTTCGGTTGATCTCCCGTAGGTTTATAATCTGATACTATTTTAAATTTAAACATCTAACCACTCCATAAATTGTTACTTAGGAACGCATGTTCGAAAAAATTATATATCTATATAGTAAAAATGTCAAATGTAATATTTGTTTAAATATACAATCATGTTTGCATAAATTATCACTATTTTTGTAAAAAACCCTTGCATAAATTTTAATTATATTGTAATATTATTAGTAATTGGTTAATATGATTATAATAATGAGTTGCAATATATCCTTGTTATCACTTGCAATTGCATTTAAGTTATAATTATATCTTCCAAAGGTAAAAGTTATTATCTGTTTTTATTGGTAAGTTTATACTTTCCTAAAATTATTAAAGTATTATTAATTACAAGATTGAGAGGTATTAATATGATTAAAAATTTTAACAGCTATTCTAATTATCCTAAAAATTCTAATGATAAGTTTTGGAAAGTTTACAGATACAGTGAATGTATCAGTGATAAAGAAAATTCAGCATTACAAGAATTATTGGATTTTACAATGAAAAACAAAACTAACTGCAAGAAGAAAAAAGAAATTTAAGAAAGTAGGAGAATGCATTTTCTGCAAAACATTATAATAAGAAATTTTTTAGTAAGGAAATTTTTGCGGGAAATGTATTTTATATTATAGAGTATTACTTTATATAAGTTTCTAGCTATTACTTTTAAAAATCTTATTTAATACATCTCTAATTTTATCTATTAAAGGCAAACCTTTCTTAATCTCAAAAAATGCCTTCGGGTTTTCGGTTGCAAAAATAATTCCTAAATCTCCTATGCCTTTTACATAATCCTTATATTCAACTGTTTTTTCAATTCCATCACTTTTTATAATATCCAACCAAATGTAAGTAGGATAGTCCTTTAATATCTCATTTAAGTGCTCTTCATTATTTATCTCATTATTATTTATACTTATAATCAAATCACCTGTATCAATTTTCATTTTGCTTCCCGGGAAGTCTTTTTTAGAATATAAAACCATTAAACCTTCATCCGGATGAACAAAACGATGTACGCCTAATTCTTCTTCGTTTTGGCCATATAATATAAGTAATTCATGTCCAATAGGTGAAAATAAAGCTGCTATATAAGCAAATGCCCTAATCTTTGAAGCAATTACACATAAACAGATTAAGACAATACTGTATGCCGCCAATCTTAAAGACGAGTCCTTACATCTGGAAGCAGGATTCTTCGTAATCGCTATATCACCGTATCCTAATACAACCGGTATAGGCTGCAATATATACATAATGTTTTCTAAATCATATCTTAAACCGGGCTGTTTTATTATAGGCCACCAATCCGGCATAGCTACACTTTCTACTACATCGCCTGTAAGAAGGGTAATAAAGAAAATCAATACAGGAAGAGGCCACACTCTATTCATAAAAAACCCGCCGACTATTTCACCATTTTTTAATTTAAAAAAGCCGGGAATGGCATTTGAATGACCATCAATAAAAATCAGTAAACTTTCCGCCAGATGTAAAATTCCCACCAGCGCTAAAATTCCTATTGCATTTATATTTGGATAGCCTATTATAAGATTTGTTAAAGCCACAATGCCACCGGCATAGGAAAAACAAAGATAACGTTGGTTTAACAAAGAAAGAAGCAAAGCAATACCCCAAATATACAATATCCCGGAACCGAAGACCCCCTCGCCGGGCATGTACTGTTCTATAGTTATTCCTAGAAAAACAGAAATGCTGCTGCCTAATATTCCTGCTAACAAACCTGCTAATAATGAATTTAGCACCTTGCGCCAAAGAGGTTCATTATATCCCAGCATAGCAAATTCCATTTTGGAATTTCTTTTATGAACTAAAGCTGTAATAATGATAACAAACCAAAATAGCGGATTGAATATCATATAACCTATAGCGCCTAAAGATATACCCGCTATTTTAAAAAAAATCGCCATATTGCACCCCAATTACTCTATCATCTTAAGAATTTCCTCAACAGCTCTTTCCAGCTGTACGTCTTTAATTTCCCCTATCCCCTGAATGTCGCTTTCCTCTAAAGCCGGAACTTCAATATCAGGTTCTATTCCAATTTTGTTTATGCTTATCCCGTTCGGCGTATAATACTTTTGAGTCGTTAGCTTAAACCCCGAGCCATCATATAACTTTTCTACTGTTTGGACAAGTCCCTTGCCAAATGTCTTTTCACCTATTATAATTCCGGCTTTTCTGTCCTTTATCGCTCCTGCTACAATTTCTGAAGCACTGGCACTACCGCCATCCACTAAAAGGACATAAGGTATATTTATTTTGTTATCCTTTGAATATGTGATATCTCTGTTTCTTGCTTTATCCTCTGTATAAAATATAATACCTTTATCAAGCAATTCATCAGCTACATCTACACATTGTGTTACATATCCACCGGGATTTTGACGCAAATCCAGTATTAAACCTTTTGCATTTCTTGATTCTATTTCTTTAAGCGCCTTTTTAAATTCCTTACCGGTATCTTGATCAAACATGCTTATTCTAACATACGCAATACTATTATCAATCATATCGGTTTTTACCGTTTTTAAAATAATTTCTTCTCTTTTTATCTCCACATCAATAGGTTCTTTTTTACTTTCCCTAATTATGGTGATTATTACTTTAGTACCTTTCTTACCTTTCATCATTGAAGTCGCCTTTTCTAAACCAATTCCGGTTATTTCAACATCATCCACCTTTATAATTCTATCTCCGGTTTTTAATCCTGCTCTATCCCCGGGAGTATCTTCTATAGGTGCAACGACAGTAACATATCCGTCCAGTTCAGTTATTATCACTCCTATGCCGCCATAAATTCCTGACGTAGATTCCTTAAAATCTTTAAATTCTTCCTTATTCATATAAATTGAATAAGGATCTCCCAAAGAATGAAAAAGTCCCTTTGCCGCACCTTCCATAAGAATCTGACTGTCTACAGGCTCTAAATAATTTTTATCAATATATTTTTTCAGTGTCAGAAGCTTTTTGCTATCCTGCAATATTTGATAATCACTTTTCGTTATTACTGCCTTGTTTCCTATTATTAAAGATATGTAATTAGTAATAATAAAAGTTAGCATTCCGGTAATTATCACTGTTATAATTAAGCAAAAAATTAAATGTTTCTTTTTAATCATAAATACACCTCAAAGTATTATACTGAATATTTTAATCTCTTAGTATTCTATTATCCAATTATATCATTAATACTGATTGCCAACCAAAAAATTAAAACTTTTTATATATCAGTTTTCCCTATGCTTACATTTACTACAAAAACCATAAATCTCAAATTTATGTTCTAAGGGCTCAAATCCCAGTTCTTCCAGCTTTTCTTTTTCCATTTCTTTAAAAGGACATAAGTCAATTTCCTTAACAGAACCGCACAGTTTGCAAATAATATGATGATGATGTTCTCCTTTTGAAAGTTCATAATGGCTAAAGCCGTCTTCCAAGTTCAATTTATTTACTATTCCAAGTTTTATTAATAAATCCAGATTTCTATATATTGTTGAAAAGTTTATTCCGGGAGTTATCCTTGAAACCATGTCTAAAATCTCATTAGCCTTGCGAGGAGTATCATTTTTGATAAATACATCAATAATAGCTTCTCTGGATGAAGTACATTTATAACCCTTTTCTTTTAATATTTCCAGCGCTCTTTCCTTATCCATAATTTCACCGCCGTTTATTATTAATTTATGCTTCTTTACCGGTTTTAATTATCAGTACAATAATAAGCATTAATACGGAAAATAAAACAATTGCTCCTCCGGATGCTATGTCTAAATAATAAGAAAAAAACAATCCAAATACAACAGCTATTAATGCAAAAATGATTGATATAAATAAAGATTTTTTAAAGCCTTTTCCCATTTGCATCGCAGTTGCCACAGGTAAAACCAACAATGACGAAACCATAAATATACCTACTATTCTGGTAGATACAACTATTGTAAAAGAGGCAAGCAATGTTATATAAAAGTTTAAAAAAGAAACGGAAATACCTGAGATTTGAGCTCCTTCACTATCAAAGGATATATAAAAAAGTTTGTGATATAGAATCGCAACAGAGATAATTATAACTGCACTCAAAAATAGCATAATATAAATATCTTGTTTGCTGACTGCGGCTATACTACCAAATAAATATCCCATTAAATCTGCATTATACCCTTTTGCCAAACCGATGAATACTACTGCCAAGGCTATACCTGTGGATAGGATAATGGAATTTGACAACTCCTCATATCCTGCAAAAGGTTTTCTTAATTTTTCTATCAATACTGCCGCCAAAATTGAAAAAGCCAATGCTCCCCAAAAAGGATAAAAGCCCCATAGCATACCTGCTGCTATTCCTGCCAAAGAAGCATGAGATAATGTATCACCTATCATGGATAGTCTCTTTAACACTATAAACATTCCGATTAACGGACATGTTATAGCTACCATCACTCCGGCTATCAATGCTCTTTGCATAAAACCATATTGTAAAATCTCAATCATATTATTTTCTCACCACTTCTTCACATTTTTCATCTATTGTACCATTACTTAAACAAAACACCCTATTAGCCATAGATTCTACATCTGCGTAATCATGAGTAACCATAATAATTGTTATACCTTCAACCCTATTAAGGCTGTATAGTAAATCGTAAAATTCCTTTTCTGATTTATTATCAATCCCGGCTGTAGGTTCATCCATAAAGATGATAGCCGGATTATTAGCCAGAGCCTTTGCAATAAAAACCCTCTGCTGCTGGCCAACAGATAATCTACCTATAAGCCTTTTTTTATAGTCTCCCATCCCAACAGAGCTTAGTGATTTCTCAACTATATTATTTATCGCTTTTTTATTTGTTGAAAAAAAAGCAGACCCGGAATATAAAGGTGCTTTAACAACTTCTTCCACTGTAGCAGGAAATCTGGTGTTAAAAGCCTCCACCCTTTGGGGCATATAACCGATATTTTTCCAATCACTGTACTTTTCTATAGGCTTTCCAAACAACTCTACCGTACCTTCCTGCTGTTTCAATAATCCCAGACAAATTTTTAGCAAAGTACTTTTACCGGAACCATTAGGACCTGTAATTACCGAAAAATCGCCTTTATAAATATCAAAACTGCATTTATCCAATATATAATTACTTCCATACCTAAATCCAATATCCCTGCCCTTTAATACTAATTCCTGCATGAAATAAATTTCCTCTTTCTTTAAAATTCCTTATTGCAAATCATTTGCATTTACATTTTAATATATGCGTTTATGTTTTGCAATAGAAGGAAATAAAAAAAGCGGCATACGCCGCAATCTTATTTCTTTCCTGTTACATATGGTAGTGGATCTACTGTTGCCCCATTAACTCTAACTTCAAAATGGACATGGGGTCCCGTAGATAAACCCGTGCTTCCGCAAAGGGCTATAACCTGTCCTCTTGCAACTACATCCCCTTCTTTGACTAAAAGCTTCGAATTATGGGCATATAAGGTGGACAGCTTACCGCCATGGTCTATAATAACAGCATTGCCGTATCCTCCATAGGAACCTGAGAAAATAACCTTACCATCATTTGCAGCTACCACGTTTTTACCTGCCGGAACAGAGATATCTATTCCGGTATGCATTTTATTCTTTTTCAAAATTGGATGGTACCTCATACCGTATGGAGATGTTATTTTTGTATAGCCCGGTGCAGGCCATAGCATTTCTCCTCCAACGTAATCATCACTGGTTTGAAGTGCAAGTATCTTCTTCGTCAGCTGAGCCGATTCTTCCAACAGCTTGTCCTCTAATTTTTCAAGCTCAACTAAATCACTATATACCTTCTTTAGGGTTTCCTTTTTAATCTCTTGAGTTGTCTCTACTTCTTCCATCTTTTCACAGGCAAGCTGCTTAAGCCTTTGCTTTTCAAAATGCTCCTTTTCCAGTTGCACCTTTTTCTCATCAACCAATTCTTTATAGGTTTTTCTCTCTTTTAATATATTGACATCATGGTTTATAATCTTTCTTAATAAATCCACTCTTGAAATGAAATCGCTAAAGCTTTTGGAATTTAATAATACGGATAAATATCCAATAGATCCATTTTGGTACATTACCCTTACTCTTTTGTTTAAAAGAGTCTTCTGCCTATCTGCTTCCGCAATTGCTCTATCAAGCTCCCTTTGGGTTATGGCTATGCTGCCTTCCAATTCCGATAGTGTACATTCAATATTTTCAATTTCTCTTTCAGAATCAGATATTTTCTTTTCCAATTCTTCTATTTGCTTTGATAATGACTTCTTTTCCTTTTCCTTCTGAGTTTTTTGACTCTTTGTCAACTCTATTTTTTTATTTATCGCTTCTTTGTCTTTTTGCAGTTTATTCAGATCGTTAGGATTTTTTTGTCCGTACACTTGAAATGTTGATAAGAACAAACATAATATCAAAAATAATGCTGCTATACGTTTTTTCATTTATTCATCCTCCTATCACACTTTTAGAAACTTTCTTATAGAAATCATGCTTCCGAGGGATCCTATAATGATTCCTATCAACACCAACGAAAAACTCAAATTATAAAAAACACTTGCTATCGGTAACAAAGTAATTGATATAAATCCCAAACTTTGCTGTTCTATATAACGTATGCCAAAATGGTAACCTATACATATTATTGCTATGGATACAATGCTTCCCAAGAGACCCATAAGTATTCCCTCTGCAAAAAAAGGTCCTTTGACAAATCCATCCGTAGCCCCTACATATTTCATTATTCCAATTTCTTTACGGCGTGCAAAAACTGTCAACTTAATCGTATTGGATATTATAAATATGGATATAAGAACTAATATAAACACTATAGTCAGGCTTCCTACTCTAAGCAGATAGGTTATATTAAGCAATTTTTCTAACTCTTCCTTCCCGTAAACAACATTCTCCACATTTGACATTGCACTTATTGCTGTAGTCACATTGGAAGCCATTCTAGGATCCTCCATTGTAACAATAAACGAATCGGCTAAAGGATTGTCTTCTTCCAATCCATCGAGAAGGTTGGAGTTTTCACCCAGCTGTTCTGTAAATTCCTCCAATGCCTTCTCCTTTGAAAGGAACATAGAGTCCTTTACACCGCTTAATCCTTTTATATCTTTGTTCATTGCATTTATAACTTCAGTACTTAGTCCGTCATTAACATATACTTTTATCTCCACTTGAGATTCTAATCTGGTAGCAAGATAATCTACATTTAAAACAACAGTTAAAAAAATTCCAATAACCAACAGTGCAGCAAATACAGAGCTTATTGCGGCCACACTCATTGCTTTGTTTCTCCATAAGCTGCTAAAAGACTGCCTAATGAAATATCTAATAGTCCTAATCTTCATACTTCATAACCACCCCTTTGCTCATCTCTGATTACTATGCCTTCCTCAATCTCAATTACTCTCTTTTTCATTGAATCTACAATATCTTTAGCATGAGTGGCCATTAGAACAGTAGTACCTCTATGATTAATTTCATTAAGGTTTTTCATTATTTCCCAAGATGTATCAGGATCTAAATTACCTGTTGGTTCATCTGCTATTAGAATCGACGGTCCGTTTACAATAGCTCTCGCTAAAGATACTCTTTGCTGCTCGCCACCGGAAAGTTGATGAGGATATAAATCCGATTTTTTACTCAATCCGACGAGACTTAGTACAATCGGCACTTTTCTTCTTATATCCTTACCGGGTGCTTCTATTACTTCCATAGCAAATGCTACATTTTCATATACTGTTTTATCTTGCAATAATCTAAAATCTTGAAATACAACACCAATATTGCGTCTTAAATAAGGTATCTCTTTTCTTTTTAGTTTTGAAATATCTTTATTATTTATAATAATGCTGCCCGAATCAGCAGAAATTTCCTTAAGTAGTAGCTTTATCAAAGTTGACTTACCTGCACCGCTTTGACCAACTATAAATACAAATTCTCCGTTTTTAATATTAATACTCACATTATGTAAAGCTCTAAAACCGTCACCAAACTTTTTGCTGACGTTAACCATTTCTATCAATAAATCACGACCTTTCCAACGAACATACAGTTGCAATTGTTTAAAAGATGACATATAAATAATTACTTCTACAATTATTTCTAAAATCCTCTATAAATATTAAAAAATCTTGCTTTACATAGTATTTTTTCAAAAATTAAACGGGAAAATAAAAAAACTGCAAATTTCTTGTTACATTCACAGTTTTTTAAATAGAATTTCGAAAATTAACCGGAAAAGTCTGATATAATTTATTATACTTGAGAATTTTGAAACCGGGAGTGAGAGTACTGAAAAAACTAATAAGAAATAAAATTCTAACAATACGTGAATCAATGAATACTAATGAAGTAAAACAAAAAAGCCGCCTAATTTATGAAAGGCTTATAAGTACAGAAGGGTACTATAAATCAATAAATATCTTTACTTATTTAAATTTTAAAAATGAAGTAGAAACAAATTATATAATTGATAATGGGATAGAAAGCAATAAAAAAATATATATTCCTTTGTGCAACACTGTTATTAAAGAGTTAATAATATGTAAAATGGATAATTGGGAAAGCTTAACTTTAAGTAATTTTGGTATCCTTGAACCTAAGCCGGATAGTATAAGGATTGGGAATAGGAAGCTTATAGATCTCGTTATTGTTCCCGGTATTGTGTTTGATAGAAAAGGAAATAGGGTGGGCTATGGAGCAGGTTATTATGATAAGTTCTTTTCATCTTTAAAAAATGATGTTATGAAAATAGGGATTTGTTATTCTTTTCAATTGGCAGATTCAATAATTCCTTCATTATATGATATCCCAATGGATTATATTATCACGGAAAAAGAATTTATTAATTGCAAAATGTAAAGGCGGTCTGTGACCGCCCATCTCTCTTAACGCTTCCTGTTTACGGCAATTTCCGCATATTTTTTAATTTTTTCTTTTACGAGATAATACAATGTGCCTTTTTTATAATTGCCATAGGCATCAATATTACCGGCAGGTACATCTGTCAAAATTTCTATCCCTTCTTCAATTGTCTCAACAGGATAAATGTGAAATTTACTGTCCTCTACTGCTTTTATAACTTCGTCATTTAGCATCAAATTAACAACATTTTGGTGAGGTATAATTACACCCTCATTTCCTGTTAAACCTCTATGTTTGCAAGTTTGAAAGAAACCCTCAATTTTTTCATTAACACCGCCTATAGGTTGAATCTCACCTTTTTGATTCACTGAGCCTGTAACAGCAATATATTGTTTTATCGGTACTCCGGAAAGTCCGGAAAGTAAAGCATAAAGTTCCGTAGATGATGCGCTATCTCCTTCTACACCATCATATAACTGCTCAAAGCAAATATTTGCAGAAATCGATAACGGAACATCTTTGGAAAATTTATCTCCTAAATAACCGGAAAGAATCAATACCCCTTTATTGTGAATTCTGCCGCTCATTTCTACTTCTCTTTCAATATTAACTATGCCTTCTTCCCCTACAAAAACCGTTGCTGTTATTCTACTGGGTTTTCCAAAGGAATAATCGCCAAAATTCATAACGGATAAACCGTTAACTTGACCGACTACCCTTTCTTGGGTAGATATAAGCAGAACTCCTGTATCTATAAGCTCTTGCAGCTTTTCTTCAATTCTACCGGATCTATATATTTTTTGTTCTATAGCTTTTTTAACATGCTCTTTCTTAACTAAAGGTGATGGCTCTAACCTAGCCCATGCATCCGCCTCATATAATACCTCTACTATATCGTTAAATCTGGTAGAAAGCTTATGCTTATGTTCTGCCAGACGCCTGCTGTATTCCACTACAGATGCTACAGCACCGCATTTGAAATGCAACATATCTTTTTCTACTGCATGGGATCTGATAAATTCTGCATATTTCCTAATATTTTCTTTGTTTGCCTCCATATCTGTGTCAAAATCGGCTTTAATTTTAAACAGCTTTCTAAAATCATCATCGTAATTATAAAGAATATGATATATACTATTGCTGCCTATAAGTATAACCTTTAAATCCAGAGGTATTGGCTCCGGTTTCATACCTCCCGTTACTATTCCGGTTGTTGAAGTGAAAACATTTTCTATTGCAATACATCTATTGCTAAGGGCTCTTTTTAACCCATCCCAGCTTTCCGGGCTTTTTGCAATATCTGAAATATTCACAATCAGGAATCCACCGTTTGCGGAATGCAAGGAGCCGGATACTATCTTTGTGAAATTAGTTGTTATCACTCCCATATTGCTTTCATATTCAATCCTGCCTAAAAGGTTATAGTATTTTGGATTTGCTTCAATAATAACCGGGGCACCCACAGTATATTTATTATTTACTACTAAATTTACTTTATATTTGATTGTAAAGTCCCTGACACCCATTAGCTTGGCAATACCAAGTCCCTCTTCCTTTGGCATTTCTGATGACCTAAAGTCACTAATATTTTTTATCATATCGTTTTGTACGTTTTTAAGATATTCAACTACATTATCATTTTCTTTATATTTTTCAACAAGCATAGAGATAGGGTCTTCAACTGTAAGAAGTGCGATACCGGATTCTAATCGATTTATTCGTTCTTTTGTACTTTTCTCTATTTCTCTAACTTCTTTCATTGATTCCTTAAGAAATTTTTGTACTGTTTTAGATTTTTCATCAATTATTTTTCTTGACGATGCCTCCATGTTCATATACTCGTCTTGCTCAATCGGCTTCCCATCAATAACCGGTATAGTAAGCAGCCCTTGTTCGCTTCTTTTTATTAAAAATCCCTGTTCTTTCGCAAAAGCATTGAACCTGTCCATTATCTCAGAGCTGGATTTTTGAAATTCATTAATAATGTCATTTCTTTGTTTTTCAAAGTCCTCTCCTTGAAAGACCTTGGATATTTTTTCTTTTACAGAATCAACTAAATTATCCATGTCTTCAACTAATTCTGAACCCTTCCCGGCTGATAGATTTATAGCTTTGGGTTTTTCCGGATTTTTAAAATTATAAACATAGCACCAATCGTCAGGTGTTTTTTCCTTAGCAGCTATTTTTTTAACTATAGACCTTGAATAACTACTTCTCCCGGTTCCTGTTAAACCGGAAACGAAAATATTATAACCATGTCTTTTTATTGCTAAACCAAACTTCATTGATGAAGCGGCTCTCTCTTGTCCAATTATGCCATCTAATTGCTCAAGCTCTTCCGTTGTCTTAAAACCAAGTTCTTCACAGTCGCATTTGTTGATAAGTTCTTCCGGCATTAATTCTTTATATATGCCCATTGAATCACCTCACAAATTTTTTAACCTTCTTAACGGCTAAAGCTATATCCAGGGCTGATATTTCATATAGTTTAACTAGTTCCATCGGTTTCCCCGATTGTCCGAATACATCCTTTATTCCAACCCGAACCATAGGTGTAGGACATTCTTCCGATAAAACCTCAGCCACTGCTCCACCTAAGCCTCCTATTATATTATGTTCTTCAGCGGTAACTATTGCCCCTGTTTTTTTAGCCGATTCTATTATCAAATCTTTGTCTATAGGTTTTATTGTATGCATATCAATAACTCTTGCTTCTATACCG